>Ga0070729_10001806_pt1 | contig 30658 bp, 30 predicted proteins | sample tdDd472_FD_66725 | JGI IMG/M metagenome (GOLD analysis project Ga0070729, IMG submission 66725) | Marine sediment microbial communities from the Atlantic coast under amendment with organic carbon and nitrate - tdDd47.2 | ecosystem: Environmental > Aquatic > Marine > Coastal > Sediment | place...
CCGCCGGTCTGCTTGAGCGAGTCGATGAGCAGCTCCTGCTCGAACTTGGCAACGGCCTCGCCAAAGGAGAGGTTGGTGCCGGTCGCAGAGCTTTCCGCCGACTGCAAGGTGGGCGGCAGGTGGTAGGTGCGGATAACCTGTTCTTCGCAGAGCAGGACAGCACGTTCCATGCAGTTCTTGAGCTCGCGCACGTTTCCTGGCCAGTGATACATGACTAAAAGTTCGATGGCCGGAGTGGAAATGCGCTTCACTTCCTTGCTGTATTCCTCGGTGAATTCGGCGAGGAAATGCTCTGCCAGAGGCAGGATGTCCTCGCGTCGTTCCTTGAGGGGTGGAATGAAGATGGGGAACACGTTGATGCGGTAGTACAGATCTTCGCGGAAGAGACCCTTTTCCAGCAACTCTTCAAGCGGCTGGTGGGTGGCGCAGATGAGGCGCACGTCAACGGTGATGGTCTGTTCGGACCCAACGCGTTGAATTTCCTTTTCCTGAATGGCGCGGAGCACCTTGGCTTGCGCATCCATGGAAAGCTCGCCGATCTCGTCGAGGAACAGGGTTCCCTGATCCGCGATTTCAAAGAGACCGCGCTTGGTCTGGAACGCACCGGTGAACGCGCCCTTCTGGTGGCCGAACAACTCGGACTCGATGAGTTCCGAGGGCAGGGCTGCGCAGTTGAGCTTGATCAGCGGCTTGTCAGCTCGAGGGCTGGTTTTGTGAATGGCATCGGCCAACAATTCCTTGCCTGTGCCGGATTCGCCGCGCAACAGGGCAGTGGCCCGGCTGGGGGCGACCTGACTCGACTGGCGCAGAACCATGCGCATGGCCTTTGATGCGGCCACAAAGTCCTTGGGTGGTGCGGTATCAAGGGCGCTGCTCATCATGCCTTGCGAGAGCATGTGATTCTGGGTTGCCATTTCTTCCTGCAACTGGGCAACGTGGCCCGCGATGATACCCGCGACAACTTCCAGGAACTGGCAGTGTGCGGCCATGTCTTCGGCAGGAATAAGCGGTACATCAACGGACAGCGCACCGATAACCTCGGAATGATCGGAATGCCGGTTGAGAACCGGCACGCAGATGAAACCGAGTTTCTTGAGTTCTTCTTCGCTTCGTCCAAACGCCTTGTTCAGGAACTCGGGATCGTCGGACAGGCGAGGGATAGTGATGGATTCACCGGAATCGAACACCCGGCCGATGATACCTCGGCCGGGGGAATAGGTAACGTCCTCAACCTGGGTGGGGCTGTACGTGAGCGAGAGCTTCAGATTCTCGGTCTTGGGGTCCATGATCACCATGAACGCCCGTACGTATTCCATGTCCCGGGCCAGAATTTTCAGGAGCGCATTTAAAGACTCCTCAAGCGGGATATCCCGCTTCAGCGATTTCTGGACCAGTTTGAGCGTGGTCAGATGGCTGAGGTCGGAGGTGTCTCGATTGGTGGATGTCATTGTTTCCTTTTCTAGGCGTTAAGGGTTTTAACGCCAAGCTCCAGTGCTTTGAGGTTCACGGCCTGAATCTTTTCCGGGAGGTTCGCCTTGATGGCGGCTTCCAGTGCTTCAGGGCCGAAAGGCAGCTTACCTGCCGCGCACAGTGCGCCGAGCATGGCAACGTTGCCGGATTGTGCGGCACCGGCTTCGAGGCCGATGGTCTGATTCGCCATGTAATATGCCTGGTCAGTGCAGGCGGCGACCGCTTTCTTGATGTCGTCGATAGTCGGGCATTCCTGTTTACCCATGGCTACGGCCAGAGGCGGTATGAACTCAGTGGATGAGACCACGAGGCCACCCTTTTTCAGGTAAGGCAGGGCGCGCATGGTTTCCATGGGCTCGAATCCGAGCAGGATATCGGCTTCGCCGTGTCCGAGTTTGGGGGACTTGCAGCCGATGAGTACAGTGGATTCTACCACGCCACCGCGCTGGGCCATGCCGTGAATCTCACCGGAAGTGACAGGCAGTCCCTGGCTGAGCACGGTCTGTGCGAGCAGGGTGGTGGCGGTCAGGGTTCCCTGTCCGCCCACGCCTGTCATGAATATGCGTATTTTCTTGGTATCGCTCATGTTAGCTGCCTCTCTTCTTGGCTTTGATGTGTCCACAGACCTGCAGGCAGAGCATGCAGCCGTTGCACAGCATCGGATTGACTGCGGCCTTGCCGCCTTCCTTGTACATGGCGGGACAGGCAAGCTTGTCCAGACAGTCGAATCGGCCAGTGCAGGATTCGGCTACGTAAGCCACCTGCGGGGCGACCTTCTTGTAGACTCGACGAGTGAAGAGAGGACACGGCTCTTTGGCGATGAGTACACGCACGCCGGACAGTGCCTTCAATTCTTCAAGGGCAGCCAGAGTCTTTTTCTGGTTGAACGGATTGACCGTGCGCACTTCGGTGACGCCCAGACCGCGTACGGCGGACTCAATGTCCAGCGGGTGGTCGTTTTCGCCGAGGACAGTGCGGTCAACGCCAGGGTTCGGCTGATGGCCGGTCATGGCGGTGGTGCGGTTGTCGAGGACGACCAAGAGAATGTCGTGCTGGTTGAAGACCGCATTGGCCACGCCGCTCAGGCCGGAATGGAAGAAGGTGGAATCGCCGATGAAAGCGACCACGGTCTGGCCGGATGCTTTGGCAACGCCGCCACCTGCGGAGATGGAAGACCCCATGCAAACGAGGAAGTCCGCGGCTTGAAGCGGGGGCAGGATGCCAAGTGTGTAACAGCCGATGTCGGAAGAATAAACGGCATCGTCGCCGAAGACTTTCTTGGCTGCGAAGTAGGTGCCGCGATGCGGACAACCAGCGCAAAGGTTCGGCGGACGGCCGGGCAGTTCGGGCAGATCACAGTCACAGGCTTCGACCGGTGCTTCGCCAAGAATCTGGCGAATGACGTTCTCCACCATGGTGACGGAAAATTCGCCGAATCTGGGCAGCACGTCTTTGCCGAGGATTTCGATGGACACTTCGTTTTGCTGGGCCAGAACGCGGAATTCGTTTTCCACGACCGGTTCCAGTTCTTCAACCACCAGAATCTTTTTCACGGACTTGATGAAATCCAGACATTTCTTTTCTGGCAGCGGATAAGGGAAACCGAGCTGGAGAACGGAAACCTTGTCGGCAAGGCCAGCGTTGTCCAGAGCATCGGCGACGTAAGCACTGGATATGCCTGAGCAGACAATGCCCAATTCGCCGGAGCCGGTCACGGTGTTGTATACGGAATTTTCGGCTTCTTCTCGCAGTGCCTCGATGCGGTCCAGCAGAGCCAGATGCATGGGGCGGGAGAATGCCGGGATGGGAACGAATTTTGACGGGTTGCGTTTGAACCCTTCGGCATTGCCCGGATCGGGAGCTGGGCCAAATTCGACCGAGCCACGCAGATGGTTCACGCGGGTTGTGGTCCGAAGCAGAAGCGGTGCGCCGTGCTTTTTGGACAGACGCAGGCCGTCGCGGGTCATATCCTTGGCTTCCTGGGCCGTGGACGGCTCCAGAATCGGCATGCCGGCGATGCGTGCGTAAATGCGGTTGTCCTGTTCGTTCTGGCTGGAATGACAGCCCGGATCGTCGGCGGACAGCAATACCATACCGCCGGGAGCGCCGGTGTAGCAGAGCGTCATGAGCGGATCAGCCGCCACGTTCACGCCAACGTGCTTCATGGTGCACAGGGTCATGGCCCCGGCCAGAGTGGCGCCTCCGGCGACCTCAAGGGCCACCTTTTCGTTGACGGAGTACTCAAAGTAGTATTTGCCATCCGGGGAAATGCGATAGAATGTATCGGGAACTTCCGAAGACGGAGTGCCTGGGTAGCAGGAAACCACCTGAATGCCAGCTTCAATGGCACCACGGACAATGGCTTCGTTACCAAGCAGCAGGTGGGTTTCACCAGGAGTGTCACCCAAAAGCGGATTTGCCATATTACCTCTCCATATATGCGATGTATACGCGGTTACTTGGATTCCAGCTGTGAAATCTTGAAGTCGATGAACGGTTTGTCAGCGACGTTTTTTTCAGCGAGCTTCTTGTAGGCTGTCAGAGCTTCGGCGGTGTCACCGGCAGTCTCGGCTGCCAGAGCGAGCTGGCGATAGACGGGCACGGTGTAAGCGTCGGAAGCGATGCCGACCAATTCTTTCATTTCAGTCAGGGCATCAGTGCCTTTGCCAACGAGCATGAGGGCTTTGGCCTTGCCCATACGGGCAGCGAACTGCATGTCGTCATTGGTTTCACCAACGAGCATGTTCCAGTAGGTGACGGCTTTGGCGTATTCACCATAAGTCATGCTGGCCTGGGCAATTTCCAGGGTAACGGCGGGCTTTACGGAAGCGGGAACGTTGTTCAGCAAGGTCTCCAGTTTGGTAATCTGGTCCTTGCTTGGTGTTTCAACGAGGATGGCTCCGAGTTCGGCCTGAGCCGAGGCTTTGGCCTTGGCTGCGTAGGCGTTGTACCCTGCGTAGATGGCGGTCAAGCCAATGATGACGCTGACTGCGATAATGAGCTGTTTTTGATACTTGAAGGCGGCTTCGAGAATGGGATGCATGGACTCTGGTGCCCGGGACTCGATGTCGGACAGCGTGTCCTGTGATGTGGTCTTGGTGTCAGCCATTGATTTTTGTTCCTCCATGAAGGGAATTTACTTGTACGAAGGCCGGGAAGCTAGGCCCGCCAACGCAAAAGGCTTGATAAGCAAAATTGTAAAAAAGGTCAAAGGCTATTTTGAAATCAGGGGTGAAAATCGGGTAAATAGCCGTTTGTGGCTGGTGTTTTGTGCTGTGAAATGACAAAAAGTGTAAAATGAACGGTGCGCGGCGACCAAAAGTGTTTGGAGAGTTGTCATTGTCGGGTTTGACTTTATCCCATAGTGAGGGTTAGCAAAAAAGACCCGACGGATAAGAAATTTTATTCGGCGGTGAATCAGAACTGAATTTCAAGGAGCATATATGGACATTCGTGAACAAATGGTGGGAATAGGCAAACGCGCCAAAGTAGCCTCCAGAGGGTTGGCAAATGCCTCTGGCAAGGCCAAGCAGGACGCATTGCTGATTTTGGCTGATCTGCTGCAATCCGAGGCGGAGGCCATCTCTGTTGCCAACAAGAAAGATCTTGATGCTGCGGCCGAACGAGGGTTGGACAAGGCTCGCGTGCAGCGTTTGACCATCAGCGAAAAGGTCCTCAATTCCATGATTCAGGGCTGCCGAGAGGTGGCTGCCATGGCCGACCCCGTGGGTGAAATCGAGTCCATGACCAAGCGTCCAAACGGCATGTTGGTCGGGCGTATGCGTGTCCCCCTCGGCGTGGTCGCCATGATCTACGAATCCCGTCCCAATGCGACAGTGGATGCTGGTATTCTCTGCCTCAAGGCCGGGAATGCAGTCATTCTGCGTGGCGGGTCCGAAGCCTTTTATTCTAATAAATTTCTGGCTGATCTCATGCACACAGCATTGGAAAAGGCCGGTCTGCCCAAAGACGCGGTGCAGGTGCCGCCCACCACAGACCGTGAGGCTGTGTCCGAGATGCTTAAGCTCGATGAATACATCGACGTGGTTATTCCGCGCGGAGGTGAAGGTCTTATTCGAGCCGTGACCAGTCAGGCCACTATGCCCGTGCTCAAGCATTACAAGGGTGTGTGTCAGATGTTTGCTGATGCGTCCTGCGACATCAACAAGGCGGTGCCCATTATTGAGAACGCCAAGATGCAATATCCCAGTGGCTGCAATGCGCTGGAATGCCTGCTCGTCCACAAGGACGTGGCTGAAGTCCTGCTGCCCAAAGTCGCTCAGGCCATCGGTCCCAAGGGTGTGAAGTTCAAGGCGTGTGAAAAGTCCTTGCCCCTTTTGGGTGAGTTCGCCGAACCCGCCGTAGACAAGGATTGGGGCTTTGAGTTTCTGGATCTGATTCTGGCCGTGAAGGTCGTGGAAGATCTGGACGAGGCCATGGATTACATTGCCGAGTATGGTTCCAACCACACCGAATCCATTCTGTCCGAGAATTACGAGCACTGCATGCGTTTTATCCGTGAAGTGGATGCATCGTTGGTCGTGGCTAATGCCTCGACCCGATTCAACGATGGCGGCCAACTCGGCCTGGGGGCCGAGATCGGTATCTCCACATCCAAGCTCCACGCCTATGGCCCTATGGGCATCAAGGAATTGACGAGCGCGAAATTCGTGCTCATGGGCGAAGGCCAGATTCGCGAATAGTCGTTTTTTGCTGAATGTAATCAGAAGGCCGTCCTATTTCAGGGCGGCCTTTTTGCGTGCAAAAACAAATTGGGGTATGCAGAGAAATGAGCAACATGATTATGAAAAAAACATTCTTCTTCATCCTTTGCCTGTATTTGCTTGTGCTTCCGGCTCATGCCGGGAACGGTAGAATTTTCGGAGTCGTGGCTGATGAGAGCGGTCAACCTGTGGGTGAGGCTCGGGTGGAGGTCTCTCGGGAAATTTCCCATTATAATCTGGTGACGTTTACCACATCTGGCGGAGAATATTCTTTTAACGATGTCCCGCTTGGGATATATCTGGTCAGTGTGACTCATAAAGGTGTTTTTCTCGGTGACCAAACGGTGGAGTTTATGCTCCCCGGCAATCGGGAGGTTCGATTCATCGTGGACCGGGCGATAGTAGAATAAGGTCACTCTTGCTTCTTGGTGGGAACCTGTTTATCCTCTCGTGAATCAAGGAGATTGTCTGTGAAAATCGGTATTCTTGGCGGTAGTTTCAATCCTATCCATACTGGGCATGTTCGCATGGCCGTTGAGGTACGCGAACAGCTTGAACTGGATCGTGTGGACTTGGTTCCGGCCAAGGAACCACCGCATAAGAATGGTGCGGACATGCTGCCTTTCAAGGTGCGTCTTGAAATGGTCGACAGAGCTATCGAAGGTATTCCCGGATTGGGGACCAATCCTATTGAGGGAAGCCGGCCTGGCCCTTCTTTCACCTGTGATACGTTGACGTGTTATCGCTCTGAACAGCCGGAAACCGAATTCCATTTTATTCTTGGCGCATCCACTTTTCTGGAGCTCCCCGAATGGCGGCGAGGACTGGAAATCCCGGAAATGGCGTCTCTTGTGGTCGTTAACCGTTGGGAAGCGGCTGGAGAAGTTACCGGGTTTATCAATACTCACTGGCCCAACGCCGTGCAGGAAGATCCAGGTCTGTGGGAGTTTCCTGAAGGGCATTCCATTCGGCTTCTGGGCATTCCTCGGTTGGACATCAAGGGGGGGCATCTTCGACGATGTTGGCTGGAACGACGGTGTCTGAGTCTGCTCGTGCCTCCGGGGGTGGAGACATTGCTTGAAGAACAGGCGGACGAGATTGAGCGCTACTGGGGCGTCCGTTCATAAAAAACGGACAGGTCTGAAGTGTCATCAGGGGTGGAGGCACTGCCGGAAGCGCGGGAGAGATGGACTCTTCAATCAGGGGATATCGAGGTTGCAATGCTGATGCGACGACTTCTCATGCTGTTTTTCCTGTTCTGTGTGTGCGCTGGGTGTCTTGAAGAAAAAACCGAATACGAAGCCCCTTTTGTATCCAACATGACTGTGATTCAGCCGCGTTTGCTGGTTGAAACGGATGTTCCCCTGAATCAAAGCGTGACCGCCAACGTGGGTGAAATCATGATGTCGGGAACAGCAACATATTTGATCGACGTGTATTCTCCCATTGAAGATATGGATGTCCTTATTCCTTACGACGTGCCGGTTAACCCCATGCCTCGAAACGTTGGATGGGGTGCGTTTTTTCAGTTTGAGGACGGCAGTCTTGTCATTGAGGCCCCGAATACCTTTACCTCGAAAGAGTATCGTTTAGGACTGCGTGTCACTAAATCAGGGTATGTTTTGGGAAAGTATCCATGGTATGATCTCAATTCCCGAAGCCAGATCCCTCAGCCTTCATGGGAAGGGAAACGGCGTCAGCTCTTTTTCCGTGGAGGAGATTTTGCCGTCAACACGATTGCTTTTTCAGAACAGTATAATGGGCAGGGATATTGTAACGGGGCTTCCGGATGCGCGGGACTGTTTGAATACCGGGAGGGCAAGCCGTCTGAATTGGAAAAATCCGCCTCGTCTCGTGTCATCATGGGTGACGAGGACATGATTTTCCTGTGGGCACATCAGATCGATGTGCAGTCAATCGAGAAGAAATACGTGAAATATGTGGTGACGCGCACCCATTAAGGCGTTGTCTGATGTGTGTCGTTGAGCGTGGCGCGGGCGTTTTGCATCACGCTTTCCGGCGTTATGCTGGTCATGCATTCGAATCCCGAAGGACAGGGTTTTGCTCCGTGCAGGGAACAGGGGCGACATTCGAGCGGTTGTTCGATGACTCTGTCTTTCAGTCCTGCCGGATAGAATCCCCAGGCGCGGGCCGTAGGGCCGAAGATAGCGGCCACTGGGGTGTCCACTCCAGAGGCGAGATGCATGGGGCCGGAATCGCCGGTCACAAGCATGTCCGCTTTGGATAGCAGGGCACAGGTTTCGCGCAGGTCGGTCTGATTGGTCAGGTCGCGTTTGTTCCCCTCTATGAGAAGTTCGGCACTTCGGCCAATCACAAACCATCCCAGACCTGCATCATCCAGCAATTTGATGAGTTGCAACCAGTGGCCTTCAGGCCATTGCTTGGCTGGATGCGTAGCGTATGGGTGCAGGGCAACGAGTGGTCCGGTCAGCCCTTTAGAATCAAGTCGAGTGGCCGCGGCGGTAAGTTCTTCATCCGTGAGGTAGATACGTGGTACCAAGTCGTGTGCCGCTGGTGGAGTCCTGTCGAGAGCCATGCTGTATCGTTGCGGAACTGTGGTCGCTTCGAGTTGTACCCGGAAACGTTCGGCTCGGGTGCGATCATAGAGCCGTCGGGTCAGGCCGAATTTGGGATAGCGAATGACAGGGCCTTTCCATCGTACGGAAAGTATGCGCGAACGCAGGGTGCCGTGTAAGTCAATGAGAGTCTGTCCTTTGAAATAGCTGGACAATTCTCCCGCCACGGTGAACCATGGCCCGGTCTTGAGTTGATCGTTCGAGAACTCTACTACCTCCGTGATAGCAGGATGGTTCTCCAGTAACGGGCTGTTGCCCTTGCGGGTCAGAAAGATGAAAGTATCGCCTCGCGTTTCATGCCAATGAGACAGGACGCCGGTGGTCAGTGCCACGTCGCCCATATGGCCGAGACGAAAGACGAGTTTTGGTGTAGTGTCGACAGACAAATTCATGTCCGTTCAGTTCGCCTCAATCGTCTTGGAAGTCAAGTGCGTTGCGTATTGCACCACCGGAATCCATCTGTTACATTATTTCTTCTAAACACCGTGATATTCGGACCGTTTTTCAGGAAGTGACCAAAAAAAATGCTTGAATTCGTACTTGCCGTTGGCATCGCCATCTTTGTTTCCATGTTCTGCTCCGTGGCAGAAGCCGCACTGTATTCCATGAGCTGGGCTGATATTGAGAAGCTCAAGGATAGTGGGAGTAAATCTGCAACATTGCTTCATAAACTTCGTTCCAATGTGGATGAACCTATCACCGCCATTCTGACGCTCAACACCTGCGCGCATACTGCCGGGGCCGCCGTGGCAGGTTGGGCTTGGGCCAATTTATACGGCAAAGAAACACTTTGGCTCTTTACAGTAGTCTTTACAGTAATTATTCTCATCTTCACTGAGATTCTGCCAAAGACTCTTGGTGTGGTGTATTCTGACCGCATTGCGCCGCCTCTGGCTCGCCCTCTCAGAGGGTTGGTCTGGATATTCAAGCCTGTGATCGCGGTCATGGGTGTGCTGTCTCGGGCCGTGAGCAAGAAGGACACGGCGCCTGATCACACGGAAGACGATATCAGGGCCATTGTCAGCCTGACTCGTCGGTCCGGTGTGATCAAGCCTTACGAGGAAAAGTCCATCCGCAATATCCTGTCGCTGGATTCCAAGACGGTTGAGCGGATAATGACCCCACGCACCGTGGTCTTTTCTCTTTCGACGGAGATGACCGTAGCAGAGGCCCGTGAGTCGCACCCGACGTGGCCGCACAGCCGCATACCGGTGTTTGAAGATGACCCAGAGGAAATTGTGGGCGTTGTTTACAGGCGGCAGGTGCTTGAAGCTCTGGCCGATGATAGGGACGACCTCAAATTGTTGGACATCATGCGGCCGGTTCGGTTTGTGCTCGAAACCATCACGTTGGACAAGCTGCTGGTACAGTTTCTGGGCAGCCGTCTGCATTTGTGCGTGGTGCTTGATGAGTACGGCGGCGTGGCTGGTGTGGTGACGCTCGAAGATGTGCTCGAAGAAATTTTGGGCAGTGAAATAGTTGACGAGACCGATCAGGTGGTGGATATGCGTGAACTCGCACGAATGCAGCGGGACGAGCTCACTGGCAGTCGGTCCAAGTCTACTGATAAAGAGAAAAAATAAGTCGCGGCAACGCGCAAGGGATCATAATGGCGAAAAGTTCCAACAAAGTTGTATACGGAGTGGCCTTGGCATTGTTCCTGGGCGGTCTTGGGTATCTTATTTTTTCTGGCCTGACCGAAGACTCCGTTTATTTTCTCAACGTGTCCGAGGCCTTGACCGAGGATCGGACACAGATTGGACAGGCTCGCCTGTTCGGCAAGGTGTCACCCAGGAATCTGGAAATCGTGGATGGTAAACTCGGAGCCAATTTCGATCTTACTGACAAGATAGAGCACGCAAAATCATTGCGGGTCCGTTTCAAGGGCGCGTTGCCTGATACTTTCAAGGAAGACGTAGAAGTTATCGTGGAAGGTTCGTTTACGTCCGATGGTGAAGTATTCATCGCCAAAACCTTGGTGACAAAGTGTCCATCCAAGTATGAAGAGCAAAGCAAGGAAATGGAGAAAGGCAGTTAGCATGCCGGTTGGTGAAATCTTTTTCACATGGTTGCTTCGTTTTTTTTATCCTACTATCGCCGTGTGACTTTGGTCATGAATTCGCGAATTCGGGCAGGTGTGCCCGGACATTCGTATGTTGATATCGTAAGGAGAGTTTCATGCATCTGACCGGATATGTCGGTTTGCTTTTTTCACTGCTCGCTTTTCTTTTTCTCGCAGGATTTGCCGGTGTCGCCGCCTGGCGACAGAACAAGGACTCGTTGATTTTCATCGAGCGCGGCCAACTCCTGGCTTCCGGGGGTGTGATTTTTTCCACACTTGTTTTAATGGTCGGTCTGACCTCCAGGGATTATTCCTTCCGTTATGTCTACGATAACGTGGATAATGCACTGTCCTTCGTTTATACGCTCACGGCTTTGTGGGGCGGACGCGAAGGATCGTTGCTGTTCTGGGAACTGATCATTGCTGTTTCCGGCATGATTTTCGTGTCTACGCCGAGTTATAAATCCTTCAGCGACGACACCAAGCTGTATTTCTGGATGTTCTTCCTGGCTATTCAGGGGTTCTTTTTACTCCTTCTCACAGGTTGGTCCAATCCGTTCATTGAGATTATCCCGGCTCCGGGCGATGGACGTGGTCTGAACCCGCTTCTGCGTAACCCCGGCATGATTTTCCATCCGCCGTTGTTGTTCCTCGGCTTTGCCATGTATGCCATTCCTGCGTGTGCGGCATTGGCTGCTTCCATCGCAGGTGAAGAGAAGTCTTGGATTACCTTGACCAGAAACTGGAATATTCTGTCATGGGTTTTCCTGACCGCAGGTATCGTACTTGGTGCTTGGTGGTCTTATATGGAACTGGGCTGGGGTGGCTACTGGGCATGGGACCCGGTTGAGAATGCTTCCCTTATTCCGTGGTTTGCAGGGACCGCCGTATTGCATACGTCCATTATTGAATCCCGGCGTAACGCCTTGCAGCGCACCAATGTCTTTCTCATGTCTCTGACATTCCTTTTGTGTATATTTTCTACATACTTGACCCGTTCCGGTGTTATCGACTCCCTGCATTCCTTTGGTGAATCCGGTGTTGCCAAGCCGTTGTTCTGGTCCATGATGATCGGGTTACTTGTCACGCTCATGGTCACTTTCCTGTCTGAGCGGTTGACCCATCGCAGCCTTTCTGACTTTCTGAGCCGACAAGGTATGCTGGTCATTGCGGCCTGGTTCCTTCTGGCTCTGGGTATGGTCGTCACTCTGGGTACCATGTGGCCGGTCATCAGTCAGATATGGACCAACAAACCGCTTGGTCTTGATGCCCACTTCTACAATCGAGTCTGTCTGCCGTTCATGTCGTGCCTTGTGCTCATTTTCTGCTACTGTCCATGGCTTGGCTGGAAGGGCGGTATTCGAAACATGAAAGGCTTCATCGGTGTGTCCGTTGTGCTCGTTGTCAGTTTCGTCGGTTTTTATTTGTCGGGTATGACAAATGTTTTGGCAGCCGTGACCGCAGCCGCATCTGTTGCCGCGATTTTCGGCATTGTCATGTTGTTCGTTTTCTATCCCGCCATGCGGAATATTCGCCAGTCTTGGGGAGCCTACGGCATCCACCTTGGTTTGGTGCTTATGGCACTTGGCATCGCTTTCTCCGGTCCCTACAAGGTTGAGCAGGAAGCGGTTTTGGCCAAGGGTGAATCCATGATTATCGACGACTACACTGTCACTTTCACCAATCTGGTGCAGGACGGTGACATCGGCGATATCAAGCTGCGCGCCACTGCCACGCTTGAGGTCTTCGAAGACGGCAAGCTCATGGGTATCATGATGCCGGACAAGCGTATTTACCGAAACTTCGAGCGACAGCAGTTCGCTGAGGTGTCGACCATTCCCGGATTGGGCGACGAATTGTATGCCACCTTGCTTGGCCTGACTGAGGACGACAAGGCCAGTTTTAAGGTCAGCGTTAACCCGCTCATTAACTGGATCTGGATTGGCGGCACACTGATGAGTCTGCTCGCGTTCCTGCTCCTGCGGCGCATGCCTAAGCCCGGTGAGGGCCGATAAATGGCGAATGCGCCTCTGCTCACTGTGAAGCGGGTCGCCAAGTTTTTTGGCAGCAAACTCGTCTTCAAGGAAGTTTCCTGCGAAGTCGCACCGGGTGAGATCCTGCTCGTGGCTGGACATAACGGTGCGGGCAAGTCCACGCTCATGCGCATCATGGCTGGGCTTTCCAAACCGTCGGCAGGGGATGTTTCCCTCAATGTAGAGCCGGAAGATTCCGCGTATCTCGGACATGCCACTTTCATCTATCCGGGGCTGTCCGCTCTGGAAAATCTGAAGTTTTGGGGCTCCATGTACGGGCTTTCTCCGTCTCGGGAAAAGCTCATGGACCTGCTCAAACGGGTCGGGTTGGAACGTGCCGCTGAAGAGAAGGCCGGTTCTTTTTCGCGGGGCATGGCCCAGCGGTTGAATTTGGCGCGTATCTATCTTGTGGAACCGAAACTCATTTTTCTTGATGAACCCGGTACCGGGCTTGATCCCCGTTCCCTGGCAAAACTCAGGAGCGAGATTACCGGATTCCGCGATCGGGGCGTCAGCGTGATTTGGATCAGCCACCATGTGGCTGAAGATACGACTCTGGCCGACAAGGTCCTCGCGCTGGGCGGCAGGAAAGTGGAATATTTTGGTCCGGCTTCGGAGTACGTGGTGGAGGCAACATGCTGAAACGTGCCGGAATAATAGCCTCCAAAGACCTCAAGCTGTCCATGTCTGGCGGCCAGGGACTTGTGCAGGCCGTCTTGCTCGGTCTGTTGCTCATCTTTTTGTTTTCTCTGTCCAAGCCGCTGGGCGGAGTGATTTCGCCGCAAGCGGCTGGGGCCATCTTCTGGCTTGCTTCCGCCTTTGGGCTGGTGCTGGTCTTTAATGACCTCTTTGCCATTGAAGAGGCTAACGGTGCGCGCATCGGTATCCTGTCCTCACCTGTTCCTGTACATGCGGTCTGGATCGGCAAGGGTGTGGCCGGGTTGAGCCTGCTTCTGATTTCCCAGCTTGTATTTCTCCCGGCTACGGCCGCGTTTCTCGGTCAAACGGTGCACGGCCCTGTGTGGCTGCTCGCTGTGACTTTGATCGGTGCGGATATCGGGCTGGTGGTTATCGGTGCGCTTCTCGGCGCGCTTTCTCAGGGACAGGCCGCACGGGAGTCCTTGCTGTCTGTCATCGTCTTTCCATTGCTGTTGCCTGTGCTTTTGTCCGGGATAACTTTGTTCGGCATGTGCTTTTCGCCGGAACCGATAGAAGGCCCTGACAAATGGCTTGGTTTGATTTTTGCCTTTGATTGTCTGTTTTCCGGGGCCGGGTTGTTCCTGTTTCCGTTCGTCTATAGTGGGGAAGAGTAGCTATGAAAGTGAAAGTGCTCGCATTGTTGGCAGGTCTGGCCCTGCTCGTGCATCAATCCATGATCTGGTTTTATGCGCCAGTGGCCCAATCCGGCCCGGTGCAGAAAATTTTCTATTTGCACCTGCCGTGTTCGTGGTGGGCGCTGGTGTCCTTTTTCGTGGTCTTCGTGTCGTCCATTCTTTACCTGTTCAATCGCAAGGATGTGTTTGACCGTGTGGCCGGAGCCGCCGCGGAACTGGGTGTCCTGTTCGCTACGCTTGCTTTGGTGACCGGTTCGGTCTGGGCGCGGGCAGAATGGGGACATTGGTGGGTTTGGGACCCGAAACTGACCACTGCGCTTATCATGTGGTATGTGTATGCGGGCTATCTGGTGCTGAGGAATACCCCCATGGGGCGTGACCGTAAGGCTCTGGTTTGTGCCGTGCTCGGCATCGTCGCCTTTTTGGACGTGCCGCTTGTCTTTTTCGCGGCCAAACTGTGGGGCAGTGCCCATCCCGACGGATTGGCCCGTAAGGGCTCGGGTATGGAAGTCCGTATGTGGTACACGGTACTCGCCGGTCTGTTTGCTTTTGGTTTTATGTGGGGAGCCATGTTGCTCACGCGCATCCGACAACTGGCCCAGCAGGCGAAGCTTGAAGCCATGCTTATTTGGGATGATGAAAACTAGAATTTCTTAATTCATATAAGGATTTAAAATGTCTGCAACCACTTATATCTTCATCGCAAACGTCGCTGTTTGGCTCGGTGTCGCCGGATATCTCGTATTTTTGGCGTCCAAGTCCGCAGGATTGGAAAAGCGCGTGCAGCAGCTTGAGCTTTTGGGAGACGATAATGACAGCTAGCGTCACAGCTTTTGGCCGTAAGGCCGTTATTTTGGCCGTGGTCGTGGCTATCGGTGCCATGTTTGTGACCAGCTTTGTCTACCGCATGGAGAATCCGAATCTGTTCGTGAAAGCCCAACAGCAGCACACTGCCGATGACGGGCATGATCATGACGGTGACGGCAAGCCGGACAACGAAGGACAGGCCATGGGTGGCGTTTCAAGCGGTGCCATGTCCAAGGTCAAGGAGTTCATGGCTCGCGTGGACGCTGATCCCAACGATGTTGAAGCGCTTATTGGCCTGGGTAATTCTTTCCTTATGATGCGTGCCTGGGATCGCGCTTTGCAACCGCTTCTGAAGGCCCGCACTCTCCAGTCTGACAATACCACGGTCTTGAAGGGGATCGGTATTGCCTATTTTAACAAAGAGGATTTCACCAAGGCTGCCGAATCCTATGAAGCTATCCTGAAGGTGGATGATAAAGATACACTTGCGCTCTTCAATTTGGGTGTCATCTACAAACATTATTTCAAGAAACCTGACCAGGCGGGAACATACTTTTCCAGGGTGCTCGAATTGGAAAAGGATGATCAGGAAATGATAAAGCTGGCTCGGGAGGAATTGGGTCAATAAAAGATCTGAAATACCAGTCTGTTGACTCCCCGTAGGTTCGGGTGGATATGATTGACAATATTTGTAAAATATCTACAATGTCACATTCCACTCAAAAAACTGCGGGGAGCTTTTTTTTGAGCTGGTATGTAAGTCTTTTGTATACACCAAAGTGGTAAAGAACCTTATACTTTTTTAGGAGAGAGAAGCATGAGAGTCAAACTGAGTCTGATCGCTCTGTGCCTGGTCATGGTGGCCATGCTGGCAGCGTGTGGCGGCGAAGCTGAGAAAGCTGACGAAAAAGCTGATGTAGAAACCGGTGAAGTGGCCCCTGCCGCGAAACTCGTTCTCGGTGTTGCTGGCGCTCATTCCGGCGACCTGGCCTCCTACGGCCTGCCTACCGTCAATGCAGCCAAGCTCGTTGCAGCCAAGATCAATGCAGCCGGTGGCGTCAATGGCGCCATGGTTGAAGTTGTCGCACAGGACGACCAGTGCAAGCCTGAATTGGCTACCAATGCCGCCACCAAGATGCTGTCCGACGACGTGAAGATCGTGCTCGGTCACATCTGCTCCGGCGCTACCAAGGCTGCTCTGCCGATCTACCTGGATGGCAAGATCGTGGTCATGTCTCCTTCCGCAACCAATCCGCCGTTGACTCAGTCCGGCGAGTATCCGAACTTCTTCCGTACCATCGCACCTGACGATGCGCAGGCTGCTCTCGAAGTCGAGTTCGCCAAAGGCCTCGGTCTCAAGAACATCGCCATCATTCACGATAAGGGTGATTACGGTAAGGGCTTTGCCTCTTTCTGCAAGCAGTTCATCGAAGCTGACGCCGACATTCAGGTCGCTTTGTTTGAAGGTGTGACCCCTGGTGCCGTTGACTATTCCGCCGTTGTTCAGAAAATTAAGGGCTCCGGCGCTGACGGTGTCATCTTCGGTGGTTATCACCCCGAAGCTTCCAAGGTCGTTACGGGCATGCGCAAGAAGGGGCTTGATATTCCCTTCCTGTCTGATGACGGCGTGAAGGATGATACCTTCATCAAGGTCGCTGGCAAATATGCTGAAGGCGTCTACGCCACCGGTCCCATGGACTTCTCTTCCAACCCCCTCTATCAGGAAGCCATTGCCGCTCATAAGGCAGAATTCAGTGCCGATCCCGGCCCGTTCTTCCCGGAAGCATACTCCGCCGCCCTGGCTCTGCTCAAGGCTGTTGAGAACGCAGGCAGCACTGACTACGACAAGGTTATCGAAGCCCTTCATACCAAGAAGGTCGATACCCCAGTTGGTAATATCAAGTTCGATGCCAAAGGCGATGCCGAAGGCGTTGGCTTTGCCATCTATCAGGTGCAAGACGGCAAGTACGTTGAAATTAAGTAGTAGCAGACAGCAAAACACATTAAACCAGGGGACGGGCAAAAGCCTGTCCCCTGGGTTTATTTAATGAACAGGATTTCACGTAATGGAATATTTTCTTGAGCTGTTTTTGGGTGGACTGACCCGGGGCAGCATTTATGCTCTTATTGCTCTGGGCTACACCATGGTCTACGGCATTATCGAGCTTATCAACTTCGCTCATGGCGAGATTTACATGATCGGCGCGTTTACCGGGCTGATTGTGGCGGGACTGTTGACGATGCTTGGTTTCCCCGGCATTGCCATTCTGGCCATTGCGATGGTCTGTGCGATTGTCTGGGCTGCAGCATACGGGTATACCATTGAAAAGGTGGCTTACAGGCCGTTGCGTGGTGCCCCCCGTCTTTCCCCGCTGATCTCTGCCATCGGTATGTCAATTTTTTTACAGAACTACGTTATGCTTGCCCAAACCTCGGACTTTCTGCCGTTCCCGGAACTCATTCCCGAGTTCGGGTTCATGAAATCCATGGGCTCCATCATGAGTTCTTCCGAACTGGTCATCATCCTAGCCACCATATCTTCGTGTGTGGGACTGACGTTGTTCATCAAATTCACCAAACTGGGCAAGGCCATGCGCGCCACGGCCCAGAACCGGAAGATGGCCATGCTGGTCGGCATTAATGTCGATATGGTCATTTCCGCGACCTTTATCATCGGGTCTAGTCTGGCTGCGGTCGGCGGCGTGCTCATCGCCTCGCATATCGGTCAGATCAATTACTACATCGGCTTTATCGCGGGTATCAAGGCGTTCACTGCCGCAGTGCTCGGCGGCATCGGGTCCATTCCCGGCGCTATGCTCGGAGCCCTTGTACTCGGCCTGACCGAGGCGTTCGCAACCGGGTATGTCTCTTCGGACTACGAGGATGTGTTCGCGTTCTGTCTGTTGGTGCTGATCCTGATTTTCAGGCCGTCTGGCATCATGGGCAAGGAAAAGACCCAGAAGGTCTAAGTATTGATTCTCAAGCAGCATGATGTCGTGCATCGTGCGAGGAATATAATGTGAGCAACGCAAGTAAAACCATGGCCCAGCAGAGCTTCATCGGTTTCTTCCTGTCCGCCGGGTGCGATAATTTCCCCCAGGCTTTGAAGAGGTCGTTTGTCGCTGCTCTCTGGTTCGCCTTTCTGACATTCCCGATCATGGTCATCAGGGTCAATACCATCGAGAAAACGGTGGCATGGCACTGGGATCGTATGGCGTACATTGCCCTGGCAGTCTTTTTTGGCTCTTTTGTCTGGCGCTGGCTGTTGGCCCGCAAGGAACTTAAGAAAGACGAGAGCAAAGAGGAATCCCGTGTGGAGTCCCTGCTCACCAAGGTGCAATCCAATACTGTCTTAAAATTAATAGCTCTCGGCGCTTTCGCTTTGGTAGCTGCCGCATTTCCGCAGGTTTTTAACCTTTATCAGACCAACATCATGGTTTCCTGTCTCGTGTATATTGTACTCGGGCTGGGACTCAACATAGTTGTCGGTCTGGCCGGTCTGCTTGATCTTGGCTATGTGGCCTTCTACGCCGTTGGCGCGTATGCCTATGCCTTGTGCAACATGCACTGGGGCATCGGATTTTGGTACATGCTGCCTATAGGCGCAGTGCTCGGAGCACTTCTTGGTATCATTCTCGGTTTCCCGGTCCTGCGTCTGCGCGGTGACTATCTGGCCATCGTCACCCTCGGTTTTGGTGAGATCATTCGGCTGGTGTTGGAAAATTGGGGCGACGTCACCATGGGACCTTCCGGTATCTCCGGCATCGATCGCCCGGCACTGTTCGGCATGAAGATCGGCGTTATTGGTTCCACCCAATATATGTATTACATTATGCTCGGTCTGCTGGTCTTTACCATATTCTGTGTCAATCGATTGCAGAATTCGCGCATCGGACGAGCGTGGCTTGCATTGCGCGAAGATGAAATCGCGTGTCAGGCTATGGGTATCGACAAGATGAAGACCAAGCTCATGGCTTTTTCTCTGGGTGCCACCTGGGCCGGAATGGCTGGCGTGGTTTTTGCGGCCAAGACAAGCTTTATCAACCCGGCGTCATTCACTTTCTGGGAATCGGCCATTATCCTGTCCATCGTCGTTATCGGTGGCATGGGGTCCATTCGTGGCGTCATAGCCGGGGCAATTATTCTGATTCTGCTGCCGGAGTACCTTCGTGACTTTGCCGAATTCAGAATGCTCTTGTTCGGTGCCATCATGGTTCTGGTCATGGTGTTCAGACCGCAGGGACTGATCAGCGCAAAGCGTAAGATCTATCATTACACAGTTTCAAAAACTGCGAGTGCAGGCAATGAATAATTCAGTCTTGAACGTCAAAACGGTGAGTAAGGATTTCGGGGGCATTCGTGCCCTGGACGAAGTCGATCTCGTCGTGAACGACAAGGAAATCGTGGCCCTGATCGGCCCTAACGGAGCAGGGAAGACGACGTTCTTCAACTGCATTACCGGCATCTATACCCCCACTTCCGGTGATGTGATCATTGACCCGGATGTTTCGGGCAAGCCGGTGCGGATCAACGGCAAGAAACCGAACATTGTCACCGAATACGGCATGGCACGTACATTCCAGAATATCCGGCTGTTTAAGTCCATGACTGCTTTGGAAAACGTCATGATCGGTACACATTGCCGCACTAAAACATCGATCTGGGGTGCTGTGTCCCGTAACAAGGCCGCCCGAGAAGAAGAACAGGCCGTTATCGAAAAGGCCTACCACCTGTTGGAATTGGTCGGTCTGAGCGAGTTTGCTGACGAACTGTCATCCAATATGCCGTACGGCAAACAGCGCAGGCTGGAAATCGCTCGCGCGTTGGCCACGGACCCATTTCTGCTGTTGCTGGATGAGCCTGCCGCAGGTATGAACCCGCAAGAGACGTTGGATCTGGAACAGCTCATTATGGATATTCGGGAGCAGTTCAATATCTCCATCATGCTCATTGAGCACGATATGAAGATGGTCATGTCCATGTCAGATCGCATTTACGTTCTTGATTATGGACGTATGATTGCAACAGGGACGCCGCAGGAAATTGCCGAGAATCCGACGGTCATCAAGGCTTACCTCGGGGAGGATCACGATGACTAAAATGCTCGAACTGAAAAACGTTAATAGTTTTTATGGAAATATTCAGGCCCTGTATGATGTGAATTTGCATATTGATCAAGGGGAGATCATTACCCTGATCGGGGCCAATGGTGCAGGCAAGTCCACCACGCTCATGACTGTGTGCGGTGTGGTTCAAGCCCGTGAAGGCAAGGTGTTGTACGAAGGTGACGATATCTCCCGCGAAGCACCGAACAAGATCGTGGCGCAGGGGATTTGTCAGGTGCCGGAAGGGCGTCTTATCTTCCCGGAACTCACGGTTCAGGAAAATCTCGACATGGGTGCGTTTATGCGTAACGACAAGAACGCGATCAAGCGGGACATGGATTATTGTTACGATTTGTTCCCCATTTTGGCGGAACGACGAAGGCAGCAGGGCGGCACCCTGTCAGGTGGGGAGCAACAGATGCTTGCCATCGGGCGTGCTCTTATGGCAAAGCCTCGTCTCCTGCTTCTGGATGAACCATCAATGGGGCTAGCGCCCTTGGTCGTCCGGCAGATCTTCGAGATTATCAAGAAGGTCAATGCGGAAAACAATACCACCATCTTTTTGGTGGAGCAGAACGCCAACCTCGCGCTCAAAATAGGGCATCGAGGGTACGTCATGGAAAACGGGCGAGTCGTTCTCACAGACACCTGCGACAAGCTCCTTGAGGATGAGCAGGTGAAAAAGGCCTACCTGGGCTTATAATTAAAATGACAAGGCCGGACGGGAACGTCCGGCCTTAAATTTAGATACATCCAACCATCGCTCTGGAGGTACATATATGAGCAAGATTCTCGAAAAGGCACTGACCTTTGACGACGTTATGTTGATACCGGGCTATTCCAACATCCTGCCCGACGCTGTCGACGTGTCAACCTACCTTACTCCCGAGATCAAACTGAACATCCCGCTTATTTCAGCTGCTATGGACACGGTCACCGAGTCCCGCATGGCCATTTCCATGGCCCGGCACGGCGGTGCGGGTGTTATTCACAAGAACATGTCCGTCCGTGAGCAGGCCCGTGAAATTGATCGGGTCAAGAAGTCCGAGTCCGGCATGATCTCCGACCCTATTACCGTTCATCCTGATGACGATCTGGGCAAGGTCAAGGCCATTATGGCCGAATACCGTATTTCCGGTCTGCCTGTCGTCAAGGGCGATCACCTTGTGGGCATCATCACCAACCGTGACATCCGGTTTGTCAAAGACGACAACCCGCTGGTGTCTGAACTGATGACTTCCCGCGACCTCGTTACTGTGCCTGAAGGCATCGACAACGAAGAAGCCAAGCGCAAGCTGCATCAGCATCGTATCGAGAAACTGTTGGTGGTGGACGAAGAGAATCGTCTTAAGGGCCTCATCACCATCAAGGACATCAACAAGCACAAGAAGTACCCGGATGCAGTCAAAGACTCCAAGGGACGCTTGCTCGTTGGTGCGGCTATCGGTGTTGGTAATGACTGCCTGAGTCGTTCCGAGGCCCTTCTCCACGCTGGAGCCGACTTCCTGGTGCTCGATTCCGCACACGGTCATTCTGAAAATATCTTGAAGTCTACACGGGAACTCCGTGCAGCCTATCCTCAGGTGCAACTCATTGGTGGCAACATTGCCACCTACGAAGGAGCCAAGGCTCTCATCGAGGCTGGTGTGGACACCGTCAAGGTCGGTATTGGCCCTGGTTCCATCTGCACAACCCGTGTTGTAGCTGGTGTAGGCGTACCGCAGATTACAGCTGTTATGGAGGCCAATCGTGCCGCTCGTGAAGCAGGCAAGTGCATCATTGCGGACGGTGGCATCAAATATTCCGGCGATGTGGTCAAGGCTTTGGCCTGCGGCGCTAACGCGTGCATGATGGGTTCAGTACTTGCCGGTACCGATGAGTCACCGGGTGAAACCATTCTGTACCAAGGTCGTACCTACAAGCAGTATCGTGGCATGGGTTCCATTGACGCCATGAAGAAGGGCAGCTCTGATCGTTACTTCCAGGAGAAATCCAAGAAGCTCGTGCCTGAAGGCATTGTTGGGCGTGTGGCTTTTCGTGGTAAAGTGGGCGAATCTCTGTATCAGTTCATCGGCGGCCTGCGTTCCGGCATGGGCTACACAGGTTCTGCCACTCTCGACGATCTGTACGAAAAATCACAGATGGTCCAGATTTCTCCGGCAGGTCTCAGGGAATCTCATGTCCATGATGTGACTATTACCAAGGAATCCCCGAATTACAGGGGTGACGGCTAAACTGTTTTTGTGGCAGGATTGAATCCATCCTGCCACTTTAAACTTTTTGGGGCGTGTTCGCGCAAGTGGTGCGCACGGGAGAATACGCCTTGTGAAGTCCGGGAGAAATCATAGGGATGGAAGGGCGAATCCATCCGATCCGTTCCGCCGGTTTCTCCCGGACAGTCGCAATTCGGCCCTACAGGGCGTGATCCTCGATATTTTGTTCCGCTTATCCTGCCCTGCCATGTCGGGATAAAGCGGCAGAGTCTCCCTTCCATTGTCGTTTTTTTTCAAAGCGTACAGCCGCGTTGTTGAAAATAAGGGCAGAATCGGAGGGAAGGCATCTTCTACTTTTCATTTTTGGCATAGTGAATTAGAGAGACATACATGCACGAAAACAGAGTACTCATCCTTGATTTTGGCAGCCAGTTCACCCAGCTCATTGCGCGGCGCGTCCGCGAGGCCGGGGTGTACTCCGAGATTCATCCCTGTAATGTTGACCCCGAACGGGTCAAGGCATTCAAACCGTCCGCGCTTATCTTGTCGGGCGGCCCGTCCAGTGTTCTGGAAGGTGGATGTCCTGATCTGAACATGGAATACATGGAGATGGGCATCCCGGTGCTTGGCATTTGCTACGGCATGCAGCTTTTGTCCCACAACCTGGGCGGCAAGGTCGTTGCTTCCACGGACCGCGAATATGGTCGGGCACAGTTCACCGCATTGAATGACTGCGTTCTTTTCGACGGTGTCGAAGAGAAGGAAGACCTGACGGTCTGGATGTCTCACGGTGACCGCGTTGAAGCCATCCCCGAGGGCTTTGTGCCCATGGGCAAGACAGATTCCATCGAGTTTGCCGCAATGGGCAACGTGGAAAAGAAAATTTACGCTTTGCAGTTCCACCCGGAAGTGGCTCATACCACTGACGGCGGAACCATTATCCAGAACTTCCTGTTCAAGGTCGCTAATCTGGAAGCATCCTGGTCCATGGCCGGTTTTGTTGAGACCGCCATCGAAGATCTGAAAAAGCAGGTCGGCGATGACAAGGTCGTACTCGGCCTGTCCGGTGGTATCGATTCCACCGTGGCCGCAGTCATGCTGCACAGGGCCATCGGCAAGAATCTGCACTGCATCTTTGTGGACAACGGTTTGCTTCGCATGGGCGAGAAGGAAGAAGTCATCGGTTTCTTGGCCGAACATTTCGACCTGAACGTCAAGCTGGTGGACGCAGCCGACGAATTTCTGTCCGACCTGAAGGGTGTGGAAGATCCTGAGAAGAAGCGCAAGCTCATCGGCTACAAGTTCATTGAAGTCTTTGATCGTGAGGCCAAAGCCATCAAGGGCGTGAAGTTCTTGGGACAGGGTACTCTGTACCCGGATGTCATCGAATCCGAATCCTTCAAAGGCCCCTCGGCTGTCATCAAGTCCCATCACAACGTGGGCGGCTTGCCGGAAAAGATGAATCTGAAGCTGGTAGAACCACTTCGTGAGTTGTTCAAGGACGAAGTCCGTCGCGCTGCGTACGAACTCGGACTGCCTGAACACATCATCTGGCGCCAGCCTTTCCCCGGTCCGGGCCTGTCCATTCGTATCATCGGCGAAGTGACCGAAGAGCGTCTGGAAATCCTGCGTCTGGCCGATCGGATCGTGCAGAATGAAATGGTCGCGTCCGATTGGTACCGTAAGGTCTGGCAAGGATTTGCCGTGCTGCTGCCTCTCAAAACCGTTGGTGTCATGGGCGATGATCGTACTTATGAGAACGTTATTGCCTTGCGTATTGTGGATTCTCTGGATGCCATGACCGCTGATTGGTCCAGACTTCCATCCGACGTCCTGGCGCGTATGTCCAACCGGATTATCAACGAAGTCAAAGGTGTGAATCGTGTGGTTCTGGATATTTCGTCCAAGCCGCCGTCCACCATTGAGTGGGAATAATTTGATTGATTCATGAAATAGCCACAGTCTTGTGGCTATTTCATGTTGACAATATTTGAAGAAATGATGTTGATTCCATAAGTTCGAGGACGGCAGCCTGTGTCTGCCGGGACAATCCACGGCCGAATCTGTCATGTCGGCCATGTTATGTCCGGGATGCTCCGTTTCGCGTAAGAGTTCAGAATCAAGGAAAGATACATGTTTGGAATTGGTGGACCTGAATTACTGATTATCTGCCTGGTGGCACTTGTTGTCATCGGCCCCAAGAAACTGCCCGAAATGCTCCGTTCTCTGGGTAAGGGCGTGGCCGAATTCAAACGCGTCGGCAATGACGTCAAGTCCACATTGGATGACGAGGTCAACAAAGCTGAAGCTGAATCGCGCAAGCGTGAAGTGGACGAGGAGTTGGTTCGCCGCAAGGCCGAGAAGGCCAAGCTGGAAGCGGAAACTGCCAAGGCTGAAGCCGAGACCGCCAAGGCCGAGCTGGAAAAGGCTCAGGTTGAAGCCGCTGCTCCCGAAGCCTCAGACGAAACAAAGGCTTAGATTCACATGAGCTCCGAGAAAGACGATGTGAAAGCCCCTGTTAATGGGGAGTCTGAGGCCGAGTCTCTGACTGATTCCAACGAAGATCCTTCTCTTGAAGAGGATGACGCTGCTGTTGTTACCGATGAAGAATTGGAACAGGCAGAGGAAAAGTTGAGCGAAGCAGAGAGTGATAGCGGAGATGCTGAAACATCCTCGGATGAGGATGGGGCAGAATCCGACGAATCAGATGCCGCCGAAGACGAATCCGACGATGAAGGTGAAGCGGAAGAACCCGGACAGATGTCTTTGCTGGATCATCTGGGTGAATTGCGTATTCGTCTGACTCGCGCCTTTATTGCCATCGCCATTGGTATGCTGGCCTGTTACAGCTTTGCTGAGCAGATGTTCGACATCCTCATGAAGCCGATGATCAAGGTCTTTCAGGATCAAGCGGCCGCCAACCCCGTTCTGACGCCCGAATTTTATCAGGATTTCGGCCGTGCATTGACCCAGTTACTTGCTGACAAGGGATTTGCTCACTCTGAGCAGATGCAGCTTTTTACGGATTCCTTGCAACAAGCATTGATGCAGGTGACTCAGCAAGGACATTTTCAGTACACCTATCCTGCTGAAGCATTTTTCTCACATATCAAGATTTCCATCGTGGCCGGTTTGTTTCTGGTCAGCCCGTATGTCTTTGCACAGATATGGGGATTCATCGCACCGGGTTTGTACTCTCATGAACGCAAGTGGATGATTCCCATGGCCGTTATTTCGGCTCTTTTCTTCACTGCGGGCGGATTGTTCGGCTACTTTGTGGTCTTCCCATTCGGCTTTGAGTTTTTTGCCGGTTTTTCCACAGAAGGTATTCAGTTTACACCTAAACTGAACGAATATTTGAGCTTTTGCTTGAAACTTCTATTCGCCTTCGGTTTTGTTTTTGAATTGCCACTCTTTATTTTCTTCCTTGCCCGCATGGGCATGGTCTCTTCGGCAGGACTGCGCAAAAAGCGCAAGTATGCCATTCTGATCGGGTTTGTTTTGGCTGCGGTCCTTACGCCGCCTGATCCTTTCACCCAGTGCCTCATGGCTGGGCCGTTGATCATCCTGTATGAAGTCGGCATCTGGGTGGCGTACTTCTTCGGCAAGAAGGAAAAACGACACCTTAAGAAGCAGGCCGAGGAAGAGGCTGCTGCTCAGGCTGAGTTGGACGAGGTTGCCGCCGAAGCCGAAGAGGAAGCCGAAAAAGCATAGCGAAACATGATCGGGCAGGGGTGACCCTGCCCGGTTTATTTTTCTAGAGTTTTCCTATACAGTCCGGTCTGACGCTGATTTATTCATTGCACAAGGAGTAATGGTCATGGGCAAACGCCAGGCCACGGTGGTTCGCACCACTAAGGAAACGGACATCAAGCTGACATTGACCCTGGACGGCGAGGGCAAGGTGAATGTGGACACCGGCATTGGTTTTGCCGATCACATGCTCACTTTGTGTGCGTTCTGGGCCAGGTTCGATCTGGACCTGACATGCAAAGGCGATTTGGAGATTGACAGCCATCACAGTCTTGAAGACATCGGGCTGTGTTTGGGACAGGCTTTTTCCGAAGCTTTGGGCGACAAAAAAGGCATCAATCGGGTAGCCTCGGCTAAAGTTCCTATGGATGAAGCCTTGGCCGAAGTGGTTCTTGATTTGTCTGGCCGTCCGTACATCGTGTATGACGATGCACTTTTGCCTGACATCATCGCCGGAGATGAGAAAGACGTCTGGCGTGAATTTCTTAAGTCCTTTGCATTCAAGGCAGGCATGAACCTGCACGTAAAATACGAATACGGCCAAAACGGCCACCATCTTCTGGAAGCTGCTTTCAAGGCCATGGGACTTGCCCTGGCTCAAGGCGTGGCGGTCGGTCGTACCGGCGTTTCCAGCACTAAAGGGAGTCTCGACTGATGAAACGCATCGCACTATCTTTCGGATTGGTCGTTGTATGTCTGAGCCTGTTGGTTCTGACCGGTTGCGGCACCTCTAAGCGAATGGCCGCAGTGCCCCGTCCTGAAGGGAAGCTCGCAGTGGCTGGATTTACCAATCCTGTCTACAACTGGGAACTTCTGGCTGGATACCTTGATGAAGAGGGCCATCCCGCGCCGGATGGTACCATGGAAACTCTGAATATGGTTCTGGCTGATACCTTGAACAAGCATCAGGTTTTTGACTACATCACTCCCGCCGCTGTGAAGCAGTGCGAGGACGTGGTTGTTTTTGAAGATTCCGGTTTGCCCAAGTTGTCGGCGTGGAAATACTGGCTTGGCGTTGGCAAGTGCATTCAGGCGGATTTCCTGCTTGTGCCTCAACTGACAACGTGGGTTGAACGTGACGGCAGTTCTGCCGGTGTGAAGCGTCCAGCCTCCGTGGCTATTGATTTTTACCTGATTGACGTGAATCAGGAACGGATGATTCGTTCCCGGTACGAAGAAACTCAGGAAGCGCTTTTGGATAACCTGTTCTCAGCAGGCAAATTTGCTGATCGTGGCGGCAAGTGGGTGACCGCAACTCGCCTCGCTTCGGATGGTATTGAAGAAAAACTTATGGAACTCGGATTATGATTCTTTTTCCCGCAGTAGATATAAAAAATGGTGAATGCGTTCGTCTTGCACAGGGCAAGGAGGATCAGGTTACCGTATTCGGGACTGATCCCGTGGCTCAGGCCCGATACTGGGCCGATCTCGGTGCCCGGTATCTGCATGTTGTTGATTTGGACGGTGCGTTTTCCGGTATTCCCAAGAATTTTGAGCTGATCAAATCCATTTGTTCGGCCGTCGATATTCCCGTGCAGCTTGGCGGCGGTATTCGTGATATCGCTACTGCCAAAAAGTATATTGAGGCCGGTGTGCATCGGCTGATTATCGGCACCATGGCCTTGGAGGACCCTGATCTTTTTTCTGATCTGTGCAAGGCTTTGCCCAGGCGCATCGGCGTGTCCCTAGACGCGGTGGGCGGCGAACTCAAGACCAAGGGCTGGGTTGAGGATGCAGGGCTGACTATTGATGACGTTTTGCCCCGACTGGAAGCCGACGGTATTCGCTTCATCGTCTACACGGATATTTCCCGCGATGGCATGCAGACCGGTGTCAACCTTGAAGGATTGACTTCCCTGTGTTCCAAGACGTCTATACCTGTCATAGCGGCAGGCGGTGTTCATACGCTGGACGACATCAAGAATCTTTATCCCCTGTGCAAGAAAGGACTTGAGGGTGCCATTTCCGGTCGAGCCATCTATGTTGGCACGCTGGATGTCAAAGAAGCCCACGCTTGGATTGATGAGCAGTAGGAGAGTATGGATGCCGCTACGCGGCGATGTCGGGTGATTTTGTCTCCGACGGCTCAAGGCCGATGGCCTTGAGAATCCCATGTCGCCTTTGGCGAGGTTTTAGTAAGTTTTATTTGATAATAAAAATCCCCGGAAACAGTCGTTTCCGGGGATTTTTTAATTTCGATTTTTGCCGAAGGCGACAGAGGGATTCCAAAGGGGGCTCGCCCCTTTGGCCGCCGGAGGCGAAATCACCTGTCCAATCCGCCGAAGGCGGTGCCTTTTCCCTTCCTAGTCCTTGTCCACAGTATACATATGAACATCCTGCTGCGGGTACGGGATGGAGATGCCTTCCTGATCGAAAACGATCTTCACTTTTTCGGTGATGGCGAAGTAGACAGCCCAGTAATCTTCAGTTTTGCACCAGGGGCGTACAATGAAGTTGACCGAGGAGTCTGCCAGCTCGGAAACTTCCACCTGCGGGGCAGGTTCGGCGAGAATACGCGGTTCGTCTGCGAGAATTTTCTCCAGAGTTGCCTTGGCCTTGAGAACGTCGTCATCGTAGCCGATACCCATAACCAGATCGACACGGCGTGTGGGATTGGCTGTCACGTTGGTGATGGTGCCGCCGAGAACGGCAGAGTTGGGCACGGTGATGACCTTGTTGTCAGGGGTGGTTAAAACCGTGTTGAAGATATTGACTGCCGTGACAGTACCGGACTCGCCGCCTGCAGTAATGTAATCGCCTTTTTTAAAGAAATTCATCATGATGAGCATGACACCAGCCGCGAAGTTGGACAGGGAATCCTTGAGAGCGAGGCCAACGGCCAAACCTGCGGCACCGAGAACAGCCAGAAAAGATGTTACGTTGATTCCGGCCTGTCCGAGAGCTGCGATAACCACGGCAGCGAGCAGAGCATAATAGATGATGTTGCGCAGAAATGTTCCCAGCGTCTCATCCACTTTTGCCTTGAGCATGATTTTACGGGTCAGGTCGGCCAGATAGCGGGCGAGCATCCTTCCTACAATAAAGAGTATCAGGGCAACGATGAGTTTCACACCATACGTGGTGACATAGTACATTGCAGTATCAAAAAGAACTTGGGGGTTGAATCCTTCCATGTTTTCCTCCAAAGAAAAAAGTCAATATGATTTGGTAGGCATTATCACAAAGGTAAGCAGTTAGGAACTCCCTGCTTTGCAAATAGGGAAACTTGTTACTCTCCCCATTTCCCCTTTTCATCCACCCGAATGTACTTCTGAAATGTGTAGTAGTACCCGGCGAGCGCATTGCAGAATCCGGCCTTGCCATCCAGAAATCCGAGTTTGAGAAAATATATTTTGATGAACCGAATCTTGGCATGGAGCAGGGCGTTGAGCATTCCGCCGCTTTTGCCTTTTTCGCGGAGGGCCGCTGCGCCTTCTTCTGCGTAGTAGTTGATCTTTTCCATGTGCTGTTGGAAGGAGTCATATGGGTGATGCAGGATGTCGCCGGACAGCTTTGCGGTCTCTCCACGCGGCTTGAAGTGATAGTGCGCGCCTGAAGCCGTGACTTCCATCTGTCCTGAACGGAAAACACGGAAAAGATAGTCGGGGTACCACCCGGAATGTTTCATGAATCTATTGAAATAGAAGGAGCTACGTGGAGTGTAGTATCCGGCAACATGTTCTTTTTTGGAAAGTTTTGTGATGATATTGTCGCGCAGTTCGTCGGTCAGATACTCGTCCTGATCCAAAGAGACGACCCAGGTGGTGGTGATTTCCGAGAGTGCCAGTTTGAACTGGGCCACCGGCCCGGGCCATGGATTGACGATAATCCGAGCGCCGCATGCTTCCGCTATTTCACGGGTCCGGTCCGAAGAATCGGAATCCACGACGAGGATCTCGTCGCAAAAATCAAGCGACTTGAGGCATTTCTCAAGTAGTCGTTCACCATTATATGTCAGGACCAATCCGGTCACAGTTTCACGCATTGTATCTCCCTTGATTGCTCGCGAATCTTACTCATTTATCCCGAACGGGTCCAATGAAACATAACTCATACTGTATACCCTTCGTCGAAGGCCCTAAAAAAGTTTTGGAAAGGAGCGGTGATGGAGGAAGATGAATCAAAAAAAAGGCCCCTCTTCATTGAAGAGGGGCCTTTTTTACACTTGAGTATTAGAGATCAGTACGATGATCCGGTGCTGCGGGATCAATTTCATCAGGCAGCGGTGCATCGCAGTCCTTGCAGGGCAGGACGAGGTTCAGCACAACACCGACGATACCGGCGAGGCCAATGCCGCCGAGTTTGACGATGACGAGGTCGAAGCTCATGCCGCCGATGCCGAATACGAGAATCATGGCTACGATGGCGAGATTGCGCGGGAGCATCAGATCAGTTCCGGCGCGAACCAGAGTGTTGATGCCGATAACGGTGATGGCACCGAAGAGCAGGATCATGATGCCGCCCATGACAGGGACGGGGATGGTGCCAAGGAACGCACCGAGCTTGCCGACAAAAGCCAGCAGGATAGCGGTGATGGCAGCCCATGTCATGATCGCGGGG
>Ga0070729_10001807_pt1 | contig 30644 bp, 23 predicted proteins | sample tdDd472_FD_66725 | JGI IMG/M metagenome (GOLD analysis project Ga0070729, IMG submission 66725) | Marine sediment microbial communities from the Atlantic coast under amendment with organic carbon and nitrate - tdDd47.2 | ecosystem: Environmental > Aquatic > Marine > Coastal > Sediment | place...
CCGACACTCTGGCTGATTTGAGCTATTCCATACTGTTTCACCTGGGCTTCAGGGATTGACATATTTTGCTTTTTCGCAGCCTGCACAACAAGTGCAGAATCGATCATAGAATCAAGAACAGAACGTTTTTCTTCAGCAGTCAATACCCTTTTCGCATTTGCTTCCAGAAGTGTAATGTTCTGATTTACTTTTTTTGAACTGATAATTTCAGTTTCTGTAAGTTTTACAAGTGATGCCGGTTTATCCAGAAGAGACTGTGCATGCGCTGAAACATTCAGTAAAATTATTGTAAATATTAGAATTATTTTTTTCATATTTATCCTTCTATTCTTTTATTAATGACTCAATTATATATAAAACCCGAGTCAGCAATATAAGTAACACTATTTTTTTAATTTATCCAGTTATTTTTTGATATGGAGCTTTTTACCGGCTGCTTCTGCTTCAATAGCAGAATATAGAACATCGGAAATCTTTAACATCATTCCCTCTTTCTCCATAGCCATCATGAGGTTTTTTAAAGCTTTTGATGAAGCCAGCCCTTTTTTACGAATAAAAGCATAACTTCTTTTTCCTGAAAGCATACCGGAATTTTTCAAATATGATGAAATTCTGTCGGAAATCTTCCCGCTGAAAAAGGAATTCGGTGTTGAACCGACTACAATATACTCATAACTTGTGAGTCTTTTATCTGTATCTGTTTCACCATTAATCAGTTCAACTAAATGATCTCCGGCTGATATACCCCGGGCAAGAGCCTCGGCTGTTTTCTTTACTTCATTGGAACCGGATTGGAAATAAACTACGGCAACTCTCATTCTTTTGTCCCCTTTTATGCAACGAAAGGGAGCCCATTACAGACTCCCTTTGTTATGTTAGCTGAATTACTCGTTTGAAGATGTTCCATCTTCAGAATCGCTATTCTCAAACCAGCTCTCTGACTGCTCTGTAGAATTGCTTCTTCTCGCTTCACCAAGAACGTCATCATCTTCAACTGTTCTATGTATGTAAGCCATACCTAGTGAGCTGACAATAAAAATAACACCGAGAACTCCAGTGATTTTTGTCAGAACATTACCAGAAGAAGACCCGAAAGGAGTAGTACTTCCGCCACCGAAAATACCACCAAGACCTTCGCCCTGATCATCCTGCATTAGGACTGCGATTATAAGAAGAAAAGCACTTACTGCAAATAATACCAGTAATAATGTTTCTATAATCCCCATCAATGTCTCCGAATTTTATTTATTAAAATTGACAAGAGCAGCAAACGAATCCGCTGTTAATGATGCACCACCTATAAGGCCTCCATCAATATTACCCATTGCCATTAATTCCTTTACGTTTGCAGGTTTAACTGACCCACCATACTGAATAATCATTTTTTCAGCAGCATCAGCAGAATACATTTCAGCAATTTTTTCTCTACATGCTTTGTGTATTGCATCCGCATCATCAGGAGATGCTGTTTTTCCAGTTCCGATTGCCCATACTGGTTCATAGGCAATTACAATATCTGAAAGTTCAGCTTCCGAGATTCCGGCAAGACCTTTTTCAAGCTGTTCATAACAAACAACTTCGGCTTTTCCTGCTTCTCTCTCATCGAGAGTTTCACCGATACACAAGTCTACAGTAAGTTTATGCTTTAAGGCAAGCTTAACTTTTTTATTTATTGTCTCATTTGACTCATTATATATACTTCTTCTCTCTGAATGTCCGAGAATGACCATTTCAACACCAAGGTCTTTTAGCATAAGCACTGAAGTTTCACCAGTATGTGCTCCGGATTCCTCATCAGACATGTTCTGTGCAGCTAGAATGATATTGGTACCTTTTACCAGTTCAGCTACAGCCGGTATGGCAACAAAAGAGGGTGCAACAGCAACTTTAATAGTGCTGTTTTTAACCATCGGTAAAATTTCCTTAACAAGCACTTTTGCTTCTGAAGGAGTCATGTTCATTTTCCAGTTTCCTGCAATTAGATAATCTCTCATATTTTTTCCCTATTTCCTTAATGCCACAACACCTGGAAGCTGTTTTCCTTCTAGATACTCAAGAGAAGCACCGCCACCAGTTGATACATGGTCTATTTTATCAGCAAGGTTGAATTTGTTTACAGCAGCAACAGAATCTCCACCACCGACAACAGTAACACCTTTACAATCAGCTACAAAATTGGCTACTTCTTTAGTTCCAGCAGCAAATTTATCGAACTCGAATACTCCCATTGGACCATTCCAAACAACTGTTTTAGCTTCTGCGATTCTGCTTTTGACAGCGGCAACAGTTTTTTCACCAACATCCATTGCAAGTTTTCCAGCAGGGATATTGATGTCGTTTATATATTCAGCATCAGCATTTTCGGCAAACTCAGATGCCACAATGTGGTCAAGTGGAAGAATTACTTCAACTTTTGCCTCTTCAGCTTTCTTCAAAAATGATTTTGCAACATCGAGATATTCTTCTTCAAAAAGAGAATTCCCAATTTCATATCCCTGTGCTTTAAGGAAGGTATATGCCATTCCGCCACCGATTACAAAAGTAGTACACTTACTAACCAGGGATTCAAGAACACTGATCTTAGAAGAAACTTTAGCTCCTCCGATAATTGCTACAAATGGTTTTTCTGGATTGCCGAGAACACTATCAAAGAACTTACATTCTTTTTCCATCAAAAAACCGGCTGCAGATGGTAGAAATTTAGTAATACCTTCTGTTGAAGCATGAGCTCTATGAGCTGTTCCAAAGGCATCATTGATATAAATGTCTCCGAGTTTTGCCAGTTTTTTTGCAAACTCAGGGTTATTCTTTTTTTCTTCTTTGTGATATCTGGTATTCTCAAGAAGCAGAATTTCACCGGTTTTGAGTTCAGATGCAAGTTTTTCTGCTTCTTCTCCGATGCAGTCGGGAGCAGTTGTTACGGGAACTCCTGCGACTGTCGATAAATGAGATGCCAGCTGCTTTAAACTGTACTGCGGCTCTCTATCTTCCGAAGGCCTACCGAGATGACTCATAAGTATCAGTGAAGCGCCTTCCTGATCAAGAATGTACTTCATTGTAGGTAATGCTCTCTGGATTCTTGTGTCATCTGTAATCACACCATCTTTAAGAGGAACATTAAAATCAACCCTTACGAGAACACGTTTGTTTTTTAAATCCATTTCTTTTACTGTTTTTACGCCCATTTATGTCTCCTTAGGTTTATTTAAGTAAGTTTTTCAGCGAGGTCAACAACTCTCGTTGAATAACCCATTTCATTATCATACCAGGAAAGAACTTTAATAAATCCTTCACCTTGTTTCATTGTACTTAAAGCGTCAAAAATTGACGAATGCGGATTTCCCTGTATATCTCTGGATACAATAGGATCTTCTGTGTATTCAAGTATTCCCTTCATAGGCCCTTCTGCAGCAGCTTTCATGGCCGCATTAACTTGTTCAACAGTTGCGTCTTTTTTCAATTTAACAACAAGATCCACTATAGATCCTGTGGGAGTGGGAACTCGCATTGCCATTCCATTGAGTTTTCCGTTTAATTCAGGAATAACTTTTCCAACAGCAGCAGCAGCTCCTGTTGTTGTAGGAATGATAGAAACAGCACAGCTTCGCCCTCTTCTCAAATCAGAGTGAGGCATATCGAGTATAACCTGATCATTTGTGTAAGCGTGAATTGTCGTCATTAATCCACTTTCTATTCCAAATGTATCATTTAACACTTTTGCAATGGGACTCAAACAGTTAGTTGTGCATGAAGCATTTGAAAATGCCTCTTTTCCAAGATCCAGTATATCGTCATTAACACCGAGCACGATTGTCTGATCTATTGCATCTTTGGCGGGAACTGTAAGAATGACTTTTCCGGCACCGGCTTTTATATGATCCTTATATCCGCCACGTGGTCCTTCAGCAGTTCTGAAAACACCAGTGGATTCTATTACTACATCGACACCCAGTGTACCCCATGGAAGATCTACAGGATTTCTTTCAGCAAAGATTTTAATTTCTTTGCCATCAACAACAATTGCATCTTCTTTTGATTCTACTGTTTTATTATAAACACCATATGTAGAATCATATTTGAGCAAATGAGCAAGAGTTTTTGGATCAGTGAGGTCATTGAGAGCTACGATTTCAATATTAGCTCTTTCCATAGCAATCTTAAATACGTTTCTACCGATTCGTCCGAATCCGTTGATAGCTATTTTCATCAGTTTCTCCCTCTATTTATTGTAATTTTACAGAATTTAATATAGAGAATTAGACTGATAGGGTCAATAGTTAATAGATTTTGAGGAGTTCCCGTTTAAGGGTCTGATTGTACCCGTAATCAGGTTCGAGTTCGATTTCCTGATCTTCGGGAATAATATAAATCTCATCACCGGGATTCACAAGATCAAAGAAACCGGGATTTTCCACTGTTCCCTCAGAGATGGCCTCATCACTATCGGTAACTGTCAGTATTCCGAGTTTATCTTCATCGGAAACCTCATACCAGGGAGGTTCAGAGACATACCTGGCTTTACCTTTTCTGACGATCAGAAACCGGTCATCAATATTTAAACCATCAAGTGTTCCAAGATTGATAAGCGCGGTGTATTCATTGAGATCAATGATACTTCCCCTATATGGAAAGAAGTCATTTACGAACTGTGCCCCCATTTGTACCGCATCACCTACTTTATTGTTCCCGGCCCTCAGGACTGTGAAACTATCCATCAAAATGCCTGTTCTGGAAAGATAGATGGAAATATTCACCGAGAATATACGCTCAGTCTCGGAATAATTGATTATCAGATAATAATCTGATTCAGTGTTATGAGACTGTTTATAGGCATCAATATCTTCTTTTATGACTTCTGGTTTTCGAACTTGTTCCAATCTGTCGAATTTTTCGAGTTCATAATCTAAATAATCGGCTATTATTTCTTCTGACAGGTTGTGATAGGACTGAATGTCGGGCTTTTTAATATACAAATCCAGAGAATACTGGTTTTTAAGAAGGTAGAATTGATCAACACCCCAATTCTCCGCAATTCCATCTTCTTTCAAATGAACCAACTGCTTCTTTTTACTGACAAAGTCTTCATCTTTGTATCCATTCCATTCCAGCAGATTGAGTATATCGAGATATTTTCCGGGAAATCCCCTTTTGTAAAAGATTTCACCATAATCCAGGCGCCCCTCTATTGAGTCTGGATATATTTTCAGACCTCTTCGGTATTCGGATAGAGCTCTATCGTATCTGAACAGACGTTCATATTTTCTGCCCTGGTTAAAATGATACAGAGAGTATTCTTTCATTTTCATTTCTAAATTATGCTCTATTGCAATATTTTCAGCGGCCAGCCTGCTTATTTCATCATATGGGGCATTTTTGAGAATATAATCAAAATTATGTAAACTCTCTGTTAATCTCCCGATATTTCTATAGGAAATTGCCAACAGATATCTCAACTGAAGATTATTCCGGTCGTATCTTAATTCTTCTTCAAGAAAATCAACAGATTTCTCAGATTCGCCTTTTTCCAGATAAATTTTTGCCAGCAGAGGTCTCACTTCATTGGAACCAGAATTTATTGAAAATAGAGTTAGTCCGTTTACTTCAGCCCGTTCAAGATCTCCGCTTCGGTAATAATGTTCCGAAGCAGCTAGTTTTACATCGGGATCATAGGAGTAATACTGATTGAGCTTGTTGAGGATTTCGTCACCTTTTGCATAATCTCCCATGGAGTCATATAACAGTAAGAGTGATAACAATGCTCTTTTACTTTCCGGTGAAATAGATAAACTGTCAAAATATTTGATTTCCGCTTCACTATAGCGATTTTCAATGAGGTCGATTTCGGCAATACCCAGCCTTGCTGCTAAATTGTAGGGCTCGATCTTCAGAATACTGTTAAAAATATTGTCGGCTTTATTCATATCTCCAAGACCGACATTGATTCGACCTTCAAGATTCAGATATTGCAGATTATCTTTTGATAGATCTTTTGCAAGATTGATATAAAATGCCGCTGCATCGTATTCTGCCAATCGAAAATATGCCTGCGCCATCCCGTATAATGACTGATGAAAACGGGGATTCAATTCTATCGATTTCGAATAGTATTCCAGAGAACTGTAAACATCATTTTCATTCATTTTCTGCTTACCCAGATGATTGTATTCGATGGCAGTCTGTGAGAAGAGAAGAGCCGGTAATATCAAAAAAATTATTTTAAGAAATCGAGACATAGAAACTCCCAAAACTAGATGTCTTTTTTGACTATTTTTATTGTATTGATCTTATGACCATCCATATTCTGTATTATAAAATCTACAGATTCAAAAGTGACTTTTTCAAAACGCACGGGGATTTTTCCGAAAAGATCAAATACAAACCCGCCCAAAGTATCGAAATCATCATCTGATAGATCCATTCCGACCTCTTCATTGAAATCTTCAATATTGACTCTGGCATCACAGAGGTAAATGCCCTCTCCTATTGATAGGATATCTTCATCTTCATTATCAAATTCATCCTGGATATCGCCTACGATCTCTTCAATTATATCCTCCATACAGACAATACCGGAAACACCGCCGTATTCATCAACTGCAATAGCGATATGAACCCGTCTGTGTTTAAATTCCTTTAAAAGTGAATCCAGTTTCATACTTTCCGGGACGAAATAGGGCTTTCGGATAATTTCATTAATTACAATTTTTTCTTTTACAACTATTTTAGAGAACAAATCCTTTACATACAGGATTCCAATAACATTGTCTATAGTTTCCTTATATACAGGGAATCTGGAATGTCCTGTTTCTACAAGGATTTTGTACAATTCCTCTTCTGAGATTTCATCGGAAATGAAAACGACATCAATCCTCGGAACTATTACCTCTTTTATTGTTGTATCGGATAATTCAACAATACCCCGGATCATATCTTTTTCTTCAATATTCAGATCATTCAGAGTTTCCTCAGCGATTATGTCTTTACTTTTTCTCTTGAATAGTTTTGTTAAAATTTTCATTGGTTAAAAAATTTTCACCTCTTTTAATTCCTCCATTATTTCTTCCTGATATTTCAACATTTCCTGTTCAGGAGAATTATCACTGTGATCCATACCCTGCAAATGAAGGATTCCATGAATCAAAAGTCTTTTTAATTCCTCTTCCTCTTCTACTCCAAAATATTCGGCATTTTCACCTAATGTATGGAGAGATATTATAATATCCCCGGCGTTATGTACACTTTCTTCATTTAAAAAAGGAAGTGGTTCATCATCCTGGGCAAAGGTTAAAACATCAGTTGCGCTGTCTTTCCCGCGATACTCGCTATTTAATTCTTGAATAAATTTATCATCAGAGAAAGTAATGGAAAATTCCCAATTATTAATTTCCAGTCTTTCAAGCAGTTTATCTAGAAAAAAGCCCGTATTATCCAGCCATGGTGGTTCATTTATATTTTCACAGAGAAAATCATAGTTATTCAACGGCATTTTCCATATCTTTTATTTTCTGTTCATCGGGATATTCAATTCTCGTATGAAAATGACCAGCAAGAACATGAACAAAAGAACTTTTAACTAATTCCATATCTTTAAAGGTGAGAGAGCAATCATTCAGTTCGCCATTTATAAACTTATCCATTAGCAGTTCCCACACATATTTTTCGAGTTTTGCCAGAGATGGTTTTTTTAATGTTCTCGTTGCAGCTTCAATTGTATCTGCAAGCATAACAATTGCCGCTTCTCTAGTCTGAGGGTTAGGACCGGAATAAGAGAAATCATCTTTATTTACTTTTGTGTTCCCCTTTTCCTTAAGAGCTCTATCGTAAAAATATTTCATTGTTGAAGTAGCATGATGCTGGGCGATGATATTGATTATCTCTTTAGGAAGATTAAGATCGTGACCTTTTTCTATTCCGATTTTTACATGAGCCTTTAAAACAGCAGCAGAAAGAGATGGCTTCATATCATCGTGTTTATTAATTTCCGTCTGATTTTCAATGAAGTATTCCGACTGATCGACTTTCCCGATATCGTGATAAAGACCCCCGACTCTGGCCAGAAGGGTATTAGCACCTATTTCCTGACAAGCCATCTCTGCAAGATTGGCAACATTCATTGAATGAATATAAGTCCCCGGTGCTTTTGCAAGCATGCTTTTTAAAATGGGAGCATTTGAGTCAGAAAGTTCAATCAAACGGAATCTTGTGCAGGATTTCATCAAGTGTTCCAGAACCGGTAATAGTCCCAATGCCAGAATGCCTGAAACAAATCCATTAAAAAACATAATGATTGCCCCCCAGATGAGACTGTAACCATCGATCCCCACTATAAACTTGAACAGGATAAATAACAGTCCCTGTATAGCACCCAGAATCAGACCGGCTCTAATTATATCAATTCTTTTTTCTGCACCTTCTATTACAAAACAACCGGCAATACCGGAAAACAGGGAAAGAAGAAAAAAATCAAGTTGAAAATCAGAAATATAAAATAGAGCCATAGATACTATCAATTGAAAAATCAATCCTGATTTTTTATCTGTCAGCAATGTTACCAGCATTGAAAATAAAGCAATCGGGATAAAAACGACAGCTGATATGTTAAATGGGATTTCTGTAAAAATGATAACCAGATAAGAGATGAGAATCGAAATTACCAATAAACTGAAAAAAAGTATTTCCAGTTGTTCTTCTCCCGCAAATTTAGGAGAAAAAATATTGAAATAGACAATACCGAATGCAAAAAGCAATGCTGAAAAAATAAAGGGAGAAAGAAAAAAAGAGAAATCGGTTTTATCTTTTTTATTTTTTATCGCTGTCAGTTTCTTTTCTATATCAGGAGTAACAACAAATCCCTTTTCCAGAATCATTTCACCTCTGGCGATATAGATCTCTTCAGGTTTTACTTTAGAAACTGCATTATCTTTATTCAACTGAGTTTGAAAATCATCTAGAAAACAATTCTCTCTAATAAAAAAAGTTGCAAACACTTCAATTGTTTTTATTTCCGGAAGGCTGAGTTCCCGGGATTTCAGTTCATTGCGTATATAGAGAGACAAAGTATCTTTACGGGGGATTTGATTATATTTAACAATGGCCTGATCAAAATCGTCACCCAATTCACGCCAGATCTCCATAACTCCCGAAGGGGGGATCTCAATTGTATCATCGATAAAAATGACACCTCTATTCATAATATCCTGAATTACTGTTCTGGAGATATTGATATTCTGTAAAAGCAGGGGATCACTGAGTAATATCTGAAATTGATCAGGATGAATTATACCGGGAAAATTCTCAATAAAGAGATCAATTTCTTCCTTATCAGGAGTACTATTCAGAAAATCTGCTACTTCACTTTCAAATACATCAAATTCAACAAGCACTTCACGGGTAATATCATCATAAATTTTAAAAACGGGGAATGCGAGAGATTCAGCCAGATCCTTTTTTTTATCTGTGCTTAACTGATCTATCAGATATATCTCTTTACTGGAATAGACATCTTCTTTTACAACATCACCGACATTATAATTCAGATAAGTATCTTCATTGAATATAAGATCAAAATTTCCAAGGAAGGAAAACATAATGACACATAAAAGAAATGAGGATATAGTCGTGATTAAGGGAACAGATAGTTTTTTGCTTTTTTTCTTAATTTCAACTGACTTCTTTTGAATGATTTCAGCCATGATACCTACTTTGTATGTTCATCTTACTCCTGTATTTTAAATATTACTTATAATTGTTGAATAAGGTCAAGTTTGATTTCAATCATTAAACTCAGTATCAGCATTCCATTCACCATCAGAATGGTCCACTTTCACCTTAATCTTCTCAATTGGATTCCATCTAACGAGAATGGAAAGAGTAGAATCCCACTTTGTTAAACTGGTTCCATCCTCAATATATGGTTTTCCGCTATATGAGAATTCAAGATCCCAGTCGTGAAGCTTATGTACAAGTGAAACCTCAATGCTATTCATATTGAAGAATGAATCGAGACGATCCTGTTGATTCGGACTGAATACATTGAAAGATTTGAACAGATCTCCTAAGAAACTATAACTATCTGTGATACCGTAATGATCCCTCATGAAAGGAAAATATAAAAACATATGATCATTAGATGAATTCAATTTTATATTAAAGTCAAGAAATTGGAAAATATGAAGATTATATGCAAATGTGAAATTCAGGGAAGATAAATTGTACTGCTGAAGATTCATATTGAGACTTGTATTGACTGACAGACCCATGGTCATTCTGTTTTTCCACAATAACGGGCTTTCATAATTTAGATTGTATGACATGGATAAGGACGTTAGGAGAAATTTATAATCTGTTAAGGGATCTATAGGTTTCAGTTTCTCTGCAGCTATGTCCCATTCATAATCTGGAGAGTAAGCAGCATTAAGAGTTGCTGTAAAATCCCATAAACGAATTGTCGATACGCTTGACTCTGGTCTACTGTCCTCTAAGCTGTATTGAAATTTCTCCGATATAGTAATTTTGTCAATCGGTGTAAAGACACTGCTCAAATTAAGAGGTTCATATGTAAGATCTCCATCTTTATAGAGCATTCTGAAATCAGCGCTGTTTACCCAATTAAAAAAAGTTATCTTCAATCCAGGAGTTATTGATTGTTCAATATCTTGTGGTGGTATAGTTGTATCAAAAAGCAAAGTAGTTGTTAAAAAAGGTACAGTAAACTGAAAGTTTACTGATGCTTTGTGAGCTGTAACGGAATCGGTATCCCCCAAATCCAGCCACAAATCCTGAAATGAATTTGTATCGTATAGTCTTCTATAAATATTTGTATCGAGAACATAATTGATTGAAGTATTATTGAAATATGAAACCTTTTTTAACGGTAGAATTTTTAAGTTAAGTGTATTCTTCCATGTAATTTTCTGACTGTCTTTCTCTTTATCTTCCTCAGCTGTACTGAAATTTCCATAATATTTTAGATAATTCGTTATAAAGCTGTTAGTTCCCGATAGTGAAAAAATATTATCCAGGAAACTAAACCCATAATTCAGGTTAAAGGTATTATTGTTAGTAAAAGTTGATTTTTCCGTACTGAAATTAATTTGAGAAGGATCATTCCAGGTTGAGGAATCGGTATAGGCCATATAATTAAAATATCCACTCAGACGGTAATCAATCTTAGTGGAAAATAAATCATAATTATTAATAATATTTACATTATCAAGATTCTCAGGCTCTCTAAAGCTTTCATCATCTTCTTCTTCTATTTCTTCTAAATCATCTTTTCCAGACCACGGTGATCTTAATTCCCCTTCATCGCTACTCTTCTGGTCTGGCAATTTTTCAGTTCCACTGGTACTGAAATTCAATAAAACTCCTGATAAAAGTAGAGTTGTCTGAGGAAAAGTTATAGTACTGGGGTAAAAAAACTTCTTTCCAGGATCATATATACTGGTAGTAGAAACTTCATTATCTGCTGTACTCCATATAATATTGGCATTAATGGAATTAAATGAAAAATTATTAATATAATCTCCAGCCCATTGATTGGGTAATGCAAGATTTCCATTGATCGACCACTGTAGGGAAGTTTTGCTGTTACTTTCTGAATACACTTCATCTTCGCTTGTTGTCTGAGCCAGGAGATAATTCAACCATTCGAAATTCTCTTCTCTTTTATTGAAGTCACTAGTAAAATAGGGATCAGAGTAATATTCAAAATTAGTATTGAATGTAAAAAAAGAAAAACTCAGGGATGCACCCCAGCGAAAAGGAAGACTCACACCAAAGAAATCAGAGGAATTCCATTCAGTTTCGTACGTAGGAGCAAAGAAATTCGAATAATCACTTGTACTGATACTTTTACTAACAGCTATTCCAAGGTCGAAGTTTATTGTTTTGAATTTCCACAAATCAGCTATTGAGCCTTCGATACCGGTAAAAGCTCCCAGCTTTGAATAATAATCCAATTTATATTTTATATAATCATTTGTCGATTGCTCTTCTTCCCCGACTTCCTTAAAGAGAAAAAGTCCTTCTCTCACAAGATTATAAGTTTTGTCCGAATCTCCGACATTTATAAAAAAAGAATCATCACCTTCTGAACTCTTTTTTTTACCGAGCAAATAGGTTGTTGTCTGAATATAATAACCATTTCGGGTTGATACACCGACAGCGGGATTAAAAAACATATCATTTCCCGGAAGATGATAAAAGGGAAAGTACAGAACGGGAATATTGCCTATGAATAATGTTCCACCGAGAAGAGCCCATTCATCTGGTCCTAGTATCCATATTTTTTTAGCTTTTATCTGGTAGTGTTTATCTTCAATATCGCATGAGGAGATCGAGCCATCTTCCAGGACAACAACATCACCTTCTCCCTTAAGAATTGATTCACCGCTGAAAATAAACTCCATTTCCTGCCCGTCAACTTCCTGATTTTTCTTAAAGTCACCTTTCAGAATTACACCTTTCCAGCTCTTGACGTTAAAAGTGAGATTATCTCCTGTATACTCCTCCTCTTTCCCGTCTTCTTCTTTTATATAGAGAATATTTCCCGAAGCTGTCATAGTGTCTATTGTTTTGTTGAATATAACTGTATCCGCTTCAATCGAATGAGTTATATTTCGACCGCCCTGTTTTACAATCAGCTTCACACGTCCACTGATTCTGATATATTCTTCTTCCACCTCATCAATGGTGTAATATTCAGTCGAATCGGCAGAGACAATTTTGACTATTGTTGATTCACTGTTTTCATTGTGAAATTGGGCATTGAGATTTATATCGTAAAAACTATACAGAAAAGATCTCAGCTGATCTGCGTTTCCATTCTCATCCAGTTCTAGTTCACGACACCAGTTCAACAGTTCATAATAGGATGCCGTGCTGATATCATTGTACAGAGTCGCTTCATATAGTGATTTATCAGATTCTTCATTTTCTGAGATTTCCTGCGCAAATAAGCTGAGTGAGAATAGAAAGAATAAAATTATGCTGATTTTTTTATGCAAAAGCGATTAACTCCAATCAATAACTAAATCTTTTATCTATTCAATTCAGGCTTCAGGTAATAACCTGTAAATGATTTCTTACATTTTACAATATCTTCGGGAGTTCCTGTTACAATTAATTTTCCGCCCTTGTCACCACCTTCCGGACCTAAATCGATAATATGGTCTGCCTGTTTTATGACATCGAGATTGTGTTCAATCATGCAAATTGTGTTCCCTTTATCCACAAGCTCCTGTAAAACTTCCATAAGCAGTTTCACATCTGCGAAATGAAGACCCGTTGTAGGTTCGTCAATGATGTAAAATGTCTTCCCTGTGCTTCTCTTTGATAGTTCCAGAGAAAGTTTGACACGTTGAGCTTCCCCCCCGGAAAGGGTTATAGCTGACTGCCCGAGATTAATGTATCCAAGCCCCACAGATAAGAGAGTATCAACTTTTCTTTTTATTGTCGGAATTGCTGCAAAAAAAGTAGACGCTTCCTCAACAGACATTTCCAGAATATCGTATATATTTTTTCCTTTATACCGGACATCAAGAGTTTCCCTATTAAATCTTTTCCCTTTGCACACATCACATGTTACATAAACATCTGGCAGAAAATGCATTTCTATCTTCTGGGTCCCCGCTCCCTGACAATGCTCACACCGCCCGCCTTTCACATTAAATGAGAACCTTCCTGCTTTATATCCACGGGCTTTTGATTCTGGAAGAGAGGAAAACAGATCTCTTATCGGCGTGAATAATCCGACATAGGTAGCGGGGTTAGATCGGGGAGTCCGTCCAATTGCACTCTGATCAATACTGATTACTTTATCAATATGCTCTGTCCCTTCAATTGAATCGCAATCACCGACTTTCTTATGGGACCGGTTTGTAGAATTGTGAAGCATTGGATATAAAAGATCGGAAAGCAAAGTTGATTTACCTGATCCCGAAACTCCTGTAATCACTATCATTTTGCCAAGGGGAAATGAAATTGTAAGATTCTTTAGATTGTGTTCTCTGGCTCCTTTGATCAGAATATCCTTTCCATTACCTGCTCTTCTTTCACGGTTGCTATCAATGTAGATCTTTCCGCTAAGGTATTGACCTGTAAGGCTGTCAGGATGGTTGAGAATATCATCGAGAGTACCTTCTGCAGTAACAACACCACCATGGATTCCCGCACCAGGTCCCATATCGATAATATGATCAGCAGTTCTCAATGTCTGCTCATCGTGTTCTACTACAATCAAGGTATTTCCCAGATCTCTTAAATGCTTCAAAGTATCAATCAGTCTCTGATTATCCCGTTGATGAAGTCCGATTGTCGGTTCATCTAGAATATACAGCACACCTACAAGAGAAGATCCGATTTGTGTCGCCAGCCTGATTCTCTGTGCTTCTCCACCGGAAAGAGTCGCCGCTTCTCTATCGAGTGACAGATATTCCAGACCGACACTCTGGAGGAATGAAAGTCGTTCTCTGATCTCTTTCATAATCTGTTCCGATATGTGTTTCTTCGTTTCATCGAGTTCCAATCCATTAAAAAAAACAACAGAATCTTTTACTGAATAGGAAGTCATATCGTATATGTTTTTTTTATCAACCTTTACACAGAGGCTTTCCTCTCTCAATCTCTTTCCATTACAGGCACGACATTTTTTCTTAACCATGTACTTTTCGAGCCAGTCCTTAACACCATCGGAACTCGATTCTTTGTGTCGACGTTTCAGGTCGTGAATGACACCTTTGTAATTGGAATTATATTCAAAGCGACCTGTTCCCTCGCGATTCTCATAGAGGATATCAATTTTATCTTCACTTCCTTCGATAAGAATATTCAGAATTTTTTCGGACAAATCTTTTAATGGAGTATCAAGAGAAAAATTATAATGTTTTGCCAACCCCTCAAACCAGCTTCTGTACCAGTTGGCATCGGGATTATAGGGAGCAATCCCCCCTTGATTAAATGAAAGATTTAAATCGGGCATAATCAACTGACGGTCAAATTCCATTGTCATCCCCAACCCGCTGCATTCAGGGCAGGCTCCATAGGGATTATTGAAAGAGAAGAGTCGGGGCTGCAGCTCGGGCATACTGAATCCACAGTTGGAACAGGAATTTTTCTCTGAAAAGTACTGTTCCAGTTCTTCCTGATCATTTTCACCTTTTTTTACAGCTATAACCTGGCCTTCTGCTATTTCCATGGCAGTTTCGACAGATTCCGCCAGTCTTTTTCTCGTCTCCGATGTGACCTTTAATCTGTCGATTACGATTTCTATTGTATGTTTCTTATTTTTTTCGAGTTCTATTTCGTCATTTAATGAAAGAACTTCTCCATCAACCCGTACCCGGACAAAACCTGATTTTCGGGCGTCTTCAAAAATTTTCTGATGTTGGCCTTTTCGACCTTTTATAATCGGAGCAAGAATCAGGACCCTGCTCCCCTCGGGATATTCAGTTACAGTATCAATTATCTGATCGACAGACTGTTCTTTAATCTCAATATTGCATTTGGGACAGTAGGCTGTACCGATACGTGCAAAAAGCAATCTCAGATAATCGTATACTTCAGTAATGGTTCCCACAGTTGAGCGGGGATTCTTATGAGTAGTTTTCTGTTCTATGGAAATCGCCGGCGATAATCCCTCGATATAATCGAGATCCGGTTTATCCATTCTTCCGAGAAATTGCCTCGCATATGCTGATAGAGATTCGACATAGCGTCTCTGCCCTTCAGCAAAGATCGTATCAAAAGCGAGTGAAGATTTTCCACTTCCGCTCTTCCCTGAAATAACAACTAGTTTGTCTCTGGGTATTTCAATATTAATATTTTTAAGGTTATGTTCCCGGGCACCTTTTATAACAATTTTTTTCATAATTAACAGAATATAGCATATCTGAAAAAATTAAAATATTGTTAGCCCGATTTCTACTACAGGATTCAAAAGTTGCTCATATGACTTCCTTCCCCAGATCTGAGAATTAAAATCATTATACACAATCTCCCAGATTTTTGCTGCGGCTTCTGAATATCCTTCGGCATAGAGAGAGGCTGCCAGATAATACATGGTTTTATAAATATTGTACTCTTCCAATAATTGTTTCAGTGATGAATTGCGATTAAAGAGATCCAGACAAAAAGATGCCCCTGATAAGTAGAATTCAGGATTCTCAGGTAAAAGAGTCCGAGCTGTTTCATATTGTTCTTCTGCATTCAGGATTTCTGTTGTTTCAAGATTTCTCGAGAAAAGAAAATTCTCATCTTTTCTCTGTATCACTTTTTCCAATGTGGAAAAAACATAATCAGGATGTTTTTCCAGGAGGGTATCCATATCCTCAGGATATATAAATTCCGGGTTCATTGAACGGAGATAGTCTATAGAGATAGAGAACAAACTTAATAAAGGATAAATTAATTTCGATGTAGCACCTTTATAGTCTCCGGTTTTATAATAGTACACTCCCAATTGATTAAACGAATCAATGGAGTATGTGAACTCATGCCTGAATAGTAAAAGAGTTCTGTCAATTCCGTCTTTTTTCAGTGTATTGATAGCCGATTTTTCATTTCCCAATGCCAGCTGATTATTTTCCAGCTCATCGAGAACAATACTGTTCAGCACTTGCTTGTAGCTATCGTAATCTTCGCGGTTTTTATACAAATCAGCCAATCGGTATTTAATTTCATATTTTTCCTGAGGGATCAAAAGTGTTCTTTCCGCTTCTAAAGCCTTTAAGTATTGTTTCTCTGCAAGAATGTATTCACCTTCCTGTTCAAAAACTCTACCGATCCAGTATTCAGCTTCCGGATACACTCCATGTCTCTCGATAAGTTTATTAAAGAAACTCAGGGATTTCCCATAATCTCTTATACTGAAAGTGTATAAACCTTTTTGATATAATAACCATGATTCCATAGAATCCAGTTTCTCAATTCCCGCAGTAACTATATCCGGTTCATCCTCTTCCTGGCAGAACACATTAGTCAATATCAGAGAAAAGAACAGAATGAATATTAGAGTTTTTCGATTTCTTCTATAAATGCGTCTTTGGCAGTACAAGCTGTCTCCCTTCGAATAATTTCACCTTTTTTAAAAATAGCTATGCTGTTCCCTACTCCGCTGATACCCAGATCGGCATGAGAAGCTTCTCCCGGACCGTTTACCATACAGCCCATTATAGCTACTGATATTTTTTTATCGACAGAATATAAATAATCCTGTATCTCCTCAATAAAAGTATGTGTGTCAAAAGAAGATCTTCCGCATTTGGGACATGAAATCAGATTAATTCGATTTGTGCTGTTCATATTTAATGCAGAGAGAATCTCATTTGCGGCAATTACTTCTTTAAGAGGATCATCGGAAATAGAGATTCTCAGTGTACTCCCAATTCCTTTTTCAAGCAGTTTTGATAATCCGATGGAGCTTTTAACTACAGAGGGAATTAATGGACCTGCTTCTGTGATTCCCAGATGCATAGGATAATCATGACGAGAATAAAATTCTGAATTAGCATAATAGTTTTCATTTATATCTGATGATTTTAGTGAAACAACGATATTGTGAAAGTTAAGTTTCTCCAGGAAATCGAGTTGATCTTCTGCAGCCTGCACAATTGCCTCGGCTCTATTTTCCACTTTTTTCAAGTCTTTAGGGAGAGATCCGCCATTTGCTCCGATTCTGATGACCGTACCCTTGTCCATGGCTTTCCGGACGACTTCTTCAACTTTCCATGAAGCACCTATATTCCCGGGATTTATTCTGATTTTAGGTATATTGTAATCCATACATTCCATGGCTATTTTGTAGTCAAAATGAATATCCGCGACAAGAGGCATGTTGATTCTATCTGCGATTTCTCCCAGTAGCGGAACCGATTCGATTGTCGGTGCTGCAAATCTTATAATTTTACAACCGAAGGATTCCAGTCTATTTACAGCTGAAATCAAGTCGACAGTCACTTCATCAAGTGGTTTGTCCCACATAGTCTGAACTGCAACGGGATAATCCCCGCCAATGTGAATATTTCCTATTTTTATATCTCTTATTTTTTTCATATGTATTCCTAATTGATTTACATCGATAATAATATCATTCTAATTCAAATGTCACACATATTATATTAAATTATTAAGGTCCTGCTACGTTGAAAAAAAAAATTAAAAAAAGTATATTCCATAATAGATTTTAAATTGCTTAATAACGAATAGATATACATATTAATAGGAGTTGATTAAATGAAAATTCTTACACTTAACTGTGGAAGTTCTTCAATAAAATTTCAGTTTATTAATCTTGAAAACGAAGATGTACTGGCTGATGGTGTTGTTGAAAGAATCGGAGAAGAAAATGCACTGTATACATACAAAAGCGATAAGTATTCAGTAAAAAAACTGGAAATGCCCATTTCTGATCACACTGTGGGAATTGAAGAGATTCTCAACAATCTGATGAGCAAAGACCATGGAGTCATACAGGATCCATCAGAAATTGATGCAGTAGGACATAGAATTGTTCACGGTGGTGAAGATTACGCTGATTCTGAAAAAATCACTGATGAAGTTATGACTGTTCTGGAAAGATGCTGTGAGCTGGCTCCTCTTCACAATCCCGCCAATATCAAGGGAATTGAATCTATCACAAAAGCACTTCCCAATGTGCCTCAGGTAGGAGTATTCGATACCGCTTTCCACCAGACTATGCCTTCTCAGGCATTTCTCTACGCTCTTCCCTATAGTTATTATACCGAGCATAAAATCAGAAAGTACGGTTTTCATGGAACTTCTCATAATTATGTTGCTCAAAAAGCTGCAGAATATGTTAAAAAAGATATAAAAAATCTCAAAATCGTAACCTGTCATATTGGTAACGGTGCTTCAGTTTGTGCAATTGACGGCGGGAAATCTGTCGATACGTCAATGGGGTTCACTCCCCTAGAAGGTATCATGATGGGGACAAGAAGCGGAGATATCGATCCAGCTATTGCTACCTACATGATGAAAAACATGAAAATGTCAGCTGATGAAGTGAATAACGTTCTCAACAAGAAGAGCGGGATGCTCGGACTTTCTGATATCAGCAATGATATGAGAGAGATCGAAGACAAAATTCTCAAAGAAAAAAATCCCATGGCAATACAGGCTTTTGAAGTATATGCATATAAAATTAAAAAAATGATCGGTGCATACGCAGCAGCGATGAACGGAATTGATATAATTGTCTTTACCGGTGGAGTCGGTGAAAAAATGCCTATCCTCCGTGAAGATGTATGTGTAAACATGGAATATCTCGGTGTCAAATTTGACGGTAAGAAAAACGATAGTTTTGCTGATGGAACATTTGAAGTAAATACAGATGATTCTAAAGTAAAAATTCTGAAAGTACAGACAAATGAAGAGCTGATGATTGCTCTGGAAACTCAAAAAGTTCTTTCAAAATAATCTTGTAGGGGTGGTCGCGACCGCCCCGTTCAAGATTATTCGCACCCTACTATATTATTCCATCCCTACCTGATCAATTGTACAAACTGGCTTTGGGGCATTGGTTTGTGAAAATAATATCCCTGTATCAAATCGCATTCGTATTCATGGAGTAAGTCGACCTGAGGTTTTTCCTCTGCACCTTCGGCGACAACCTGATAATCGAGATGGTGTGCCAGGTCAATAATTGTTTTGACGATGTTACACGATGAGGGATTTCCCGGAATTGAATCGATAAATGATTTATCTATCTTTAATGTGTGTATAGGATAATCCTTTAATTTATTTAATGATGAATATCCCGTTCCGAAATCATCAATTGAAATTGAAAAACCGTTCCTGGTCAGGCTTTCCATGATCTCAAGAGTTTTTTTCTCATTTTCCATAATACCTGTTTCTGTAATTTCAAACTCAACATAAGCCGAATCAATTTGATATTTTTTTTGAAGCTCAATGACATTACGTATAAAATTCGGATCACTGAATTGGAGTGATGCAACATTTATTGAAATCTTTACAGGTGTGATACCCTTCTTCAGCCATTCTCTGATATCTATAAATGTTTTTTCAATAACTATTTTACCAATCTCAATAATGGATCTGTTGCGTTCGGATATGGGAATAAAGATACCTGGAGAGACCATCCCTCTTTCAGATGAAAACCACCTTATGAGTGCTTCAGCGCCTAAAATGGTACCATCTTTATTGACTTTAGGCTGGTAATAAACGGTGAAAGCTTTATTATCTATAGCTTTGTAAATTTCCTTCTCTATTTGAATTCTATATATCAAATCATCATTCAGATTCTTGTTGAAAAGGGAATATTTCCTTTCCCTGTTCTCCTTACAGATAAAAAGGGCTATTTCACTATTTTTAATCAATTCATCTTTTCTCAATCCATCTTGAGGGTAGATGCTTATACCTATGGATACGGATATTGTTATATCCCGATTATTTATCCAGAAAGGTGTTTCAAAACTATTCATAGTTTTCTGAACAATCGCGATTGCATCATTTTCAGATTTCATATCTGAGAAAAGAATCAGAAATTTATCTCCCATCATTCTGGAGACAAAATCATCACCGCGGAAATTACTTTTTAATCTTGATCCGATTTGCTTCAGAGCCATATCGCCGAAAGTGTTTCCGAATTCACTATTAATATTCTTAAAACTGTTTATTCCGAGACACATAACTGCAAAGGAACGATTTCTAGCTGATGACCGTTCGATCTCTTCGGATATTTTTTCTGAAAACATCAACAGATTGGGTAAATCTGTTAATTTATCATAATACTCAAAGTACCTTGCTCTCTGTTCAGCTCTGATATGTTTTGTCACATCTCTATAAACAAAAAGGATCCCCTCTATACCGGGATTATCAAGAAGATTGGAAACGGAAACTTCGAGATTTCTCCATTCACCGTCTTTGTGCATATGTCGATAGTATATCGTACTCTGCTGAATTTTATTCTCTGAAATATTCCTGAAATTCTCTACGACTCTCTGCATATCATCGGGATGGATTTTATCAAAAGAAATCGCTCCCTCTTTGAATTCATCAATGCTGTATCCGGTTATCTTTTCCGTAGAATTACTTACGAATTTGTTATTTCCCTCTTTGTCTACAATAGTAATTCCATCAAAACCATATTCGACAATCGTCTTGAATTTTAGTTCATTGCCTTTCAATGTTTGTTTTATCTTCTCTTTATCTTCCAGTTCCCGAATCAGTTTTGTATCTTTTCTTTCCAGACTTTTTTGTAAAAGTATTAATTTTGTGAAACTTTTTTCCATAAAATAAATAATTGCAGAAATAATCATCCCTGTTATAAAACTACTGACAATTGTCAGAAAAATAAGAGAATTTGATGGCTCGATGGATGAAGGATCATTAATAAATTGGACAAAGAAATCCCCGTCACTATGAAAGAGATTCGCAACAATTAGAAGAAAGACTATTGCTGTTCTCCTTATTCGATATAAGAGAGATGCAAATAAAGTCGCCAGATACAACCAGAGGAAAGTACTGATTTCCATTAGGTTTAAAAATGTAAACAATGCCATTAATAGCAAAATATATAGAGTAAATGATTGGTTTAATCTATTTATTTTATAAAAATAGGAATATAAAATGAATAGTCCCAACTGAACTGAACAATATGCTGTTAAGATTTCAAGAGATTGTTTGTCTAATAAAAGAGAATGGGTCAGTATTGAAAAAATTATTACAAGGATCAAAAAAAGTGGCTCAAGGATTAAAAAAACATGATAACGGAGAGATTTCGGTCCACTTGTGTAGGGTTTAACACCTTCAGTAAAGAATGGTTTTATATTAAATAAAACTTTTGAATCCATAGCTTAACTTTAAGGTCTTGCGTTTTGGGAATCAATAGATAATTAATTATTTTCAAATAGAAGGAGAAGCATCTATCTTGCTTGTGGAAACCCGTACATTAAAAGTGATTTCATCTATAATGAAAGATGAATTGATCAATCCATCAGAAATCATGAATACACTGATTTCAGAAAATATACTCATAAAAACTGATGATGGTACCTACAGTCTCAGATCGGAAAAAAAAGATGAGCTGATGCATTCTACAATGGGAGCTATGTCAGAGGCATTTGAAAAATTCGCCATACCTTCGGGTATTAATGAATTAGAGAAACCCATACTACTTGATCTCTGCAGTGGCCTCGGTTATAACTCTCTAGCTGCATTAATACACAATAAAGATGTTTCCATTGATATGGTGGAGATCAGCAAAGAAATAATATTTATCAGTCAATTCCTTTCTCTGAACTATGAGGAACATGCAATATTAAAAAAAGCTGTTTCAGACTATTTTCTGAGTAATGATAATGCAAAAATAAACATTTTTTGCAGTGATGCAAGAAAGATGATGAAAAACAAACCTTTTTCAAATTATGATGTCGTTTTCCACGACGGATTTTCACCGGCAAATGATCCTGTCTTATATACAGTAGAATTTCTGAAATTGTTATATCACCATATGAATGATAATGCAGTTCTTTTATCATATTCGTCGTCAATACCATTCAGGAGCAGTTTAATCGAAGCTGGATTTTACATTGGTGAGGGACCGGCAGTAGGAAGGAAAAGAGGTATAACAATTGCGGCAAAAGATGAATATGACAAAAGATTGACAAAAAGATTGCCCTCTTCCGACGAACTTTTAATTAGTCTTTCCACAATAGGCATACCTTTTCATGATAAAAATCTCAGCGGAACAACAGATTTGATACTAAAAGAGAGGGAGATAAAAAGAAACTTTCTCAAAGAAAAAAAGATATATTTATCAACAAAACAGATTAAGAAAAGAAATATTGATAAACATTATTTTCACATTATGGAAAGTGCCACTAATTCCAGAGATGCTGTAATAGCACTGAAAACCTATCATAAAAGAAATAGATAAAAAATTATTGACAAACTCTTTTTTCTAAAATATTCTCATAAATGATTTTCGGGGTATGGTGAGTCAATTTGACAATTCCAAACCGGCGGTACAGCCCGCGACTCTATCTAATAGATAGACTGATCTGGTTTAATTCCAGAGCCGACGGTAGAGTCCGGATGAAAGAAAATCAATTTATAAGAAAATACCCCCCTGATTTTTTCAGGGGTTTTTTTATAAATACCCCCGTAATCAAATTTTAAGGGGGTTAAATGAATCATATCAAGTATATGAAAAGAGCTTTAGAACTGGCTGAAATGGGAGCTATCCATGCTTCTCCCAATCCTGCAGTTGGTGCTGTCCTTGTAAAAGAGGGAAAAATCATCGGAGAAGGGTATCATAGAGGTCCCGGTTCTCTTCATGCGGAAATTGATGCCATAGATAATTCGTCTGAATCTCTTGTCGGGGCAACACTTTATTCTACAATGGAACCATGTGTCACTATGTATAAGGGGAAATTGCAAAAACCTTGTACTGATCGCATTATTTCTGAAAAAATCTCTCAAGTCATAATTTCTATTACTGATCCAAATGAATATGTAAACGGTAAAGGCATTAAAAAATTGCAAGATGCCGGAATTCATGTTAGAACCGGGATTCTGACAGGACAGACCAAAATTTTAAACGAAATCTATATCAAAAATATGGAGAAGTCACTTCCATTTGTACACTTGAAGATTGCGCAGACACTTGATGGTAAAATTGCAACAAAAAGCAAAGATTCCAAATGGATTACAGATCACGATGCCAGAAAAGATGTGCATAAGCTTCGCTCACTATACGACTCCATTCTAATAGGAGTTGGAACTGTTGAAATTGATAATCCCATACTCACTGTCAGAACTGAAAATGAGAGAAGTATCAATAGGATTGTTCTGGATAGCAGATTATCTACTCCTGTAACATCACTTCTTCTCGATGACCAGAATAATAACAAAACATTCATTATCACTGGTAATAAAATTGATCCCAAAAGAGAAAAAATCTTTCAGGAGAAGGATATTACCATCATAAAACTTGCCCTGAATCAAAATGATCAAATCTCATTGAAACCTCTGTTGGAAAAGCTATTTAGCATGGGAATTAAATCTATTCTCGTTGAAGGAGGCAGCAAGATTTTTACATCCTTCATTAAAGAAAAGCTCTTTGACAAAATAAGTGTTTACACTGCTCCCATCATTTGCGGTTCTGGAACGAATTCTGTCAATGATATTGGAACAGAAATGATGGGCGATTCAGTTTCTCTGAAATGTATTAATTTAAAAACAATTAATAATCAGTTTGTATTAACAGGGTACAGGGAGGAAATATGTTTACAGGCCTGATAGAAGAAGTGGGAGTGATGAAATCCCTTATTAAAAAAGGAGGCAATCTTCAAGCTGAATTCACTGGATCAATAATTATGGAAAATACAATAATCGGTGATTCAATTGCCATCAATGGAGTTTGCCAGACTGTAACTCACATCAAAGGCAACACATTTTCTGTGGATATTTCCTCAACGACAGTAAATAAAACGACTTTCAATAAGCCGGAGAAAATAAAATATGTGAATCTTGAAAGAGCTATGAAACTACAAGAGCGTATTGGTGGTCATTTAGTACAGGGCCATGTAAATGACAGAGGGGTTATAAAAAAAATATCTGAAAATGACTCCATGATACTTTTGCAGATAAGTCTTGATCGCAAATTGATGAAATACATCATTGATGAAGGATCCGTTGCAATTGATGGTATAAGCCTTACTGTTTCAGATAAAGATGAGAGAGAAAACTCAATATTTTTGAAAATCATTCCACACACTTTCAGAAATACAAATCTTAAATACAAAAAGAATGGTGATTCGGTAAATATTGAAACAGATCTGGTAGGGCGGTATGTAGAATCAATGATAACAAAAACCAGGAAATCCAATCTTTCATTAGATCAGATAAAAATATGGGGATATTAATTATGGATAAATCAAAATGGAAAGATATTTCAGAAATAATAAATTTATACAGCAATGGCCAGATGATCATCGTAACTGACGATGAAGATCGGGAGAATGAAGGTGATTTAATGGTCTCTTCTGAAAAGATATCTGCTGAGGACATTAGTTTTATGGCAAAGTACGGTCGGGGACTGATCTGTATTTCTATTGAACAGGAACAGGCTGATCAACTGAAACTTCCTTTGATGACTGAAGGTAATGACAGTCAGTTTTCAACGGCATTTACAATATCTGTAGATGCAGCACATGAAACAACGACAGGGATATCTGCTTTTGACCGCCTGAATACAATAAAGACTATCATTAGTGATAAGTCCAGACCTGATGATTTGCTGAGACCGGGACATATGTTTCCATTGATTGCGGCAGCGGGAGGATTGCTGGAAAGATCGGGACATACAGAAGCGGCCGTGGAGTTGGGGCGATTGTCCGGTCAAAAAGCATCAGGAGTCATTTGTGAAATAATGGGTGATGATGGAATGATGATGACGGGAACTGATCTGATAGCGTTTTCCAAAACTTTTGAACTACCCATATTAACGATCAGAGATCTAAAAGACTATTTATACAATAGAAATACACTGGAGGCGACTTTCCTACCTTCTGAATACGGAGATTATGAACTCTACTCCTTTCCCTCAACCTTATCGCCAATGATGCCCCATATTGCACTTGTTCACAAAGAGATAGATACAAGTGCTCCAGTCAATGTCCGACTGCACAGTGAATGTATGACTGGTGATCTTTTCGGTTCATTGCGTTGTGATTGCGGCAATCAGTTGAAGAAAGCTTTGAATTATATAAATGAGACCAAAGGTGCTCTTATCTATCTGCGACAGGAAGGCCGGGGAATAGGATTCACAAGAAAAATGGAGGCATACCGACTTCAGGATACAGGATTGGACACAATAGAAGCAAATGAGAAACTGGGATATCGAAGCGATGAAAGGGATTATGAAATAGCCTCGCAGATTTTGAAATCCCTCAATATCTCAGAGATCAATCTTTTGACAAATAATCCAGAAAAGATCAGCTCTCTGGAAATGAATGGAATAAAAATATTGCAGAGGATATCTCTGGAAATAAAACCCAATATGAATAATCGAAAATATCTGGAAACAAAAAAGGACAAAATGAACCATATGCTGGTTCTTTAGGAGAAATTATGGAAATTAATGGTTTACTGACAGGAAAAGAAAGAAAAATCGGAATTGTATCTTCCCGGTTCAATGATTTCATAACAAATAAGTTATACGAAGGAGCTTTAGACTGTTTGTTAAGACATGGAGTTGATGAAAATGATATTGACCTGGCAAGAGTTCCCGGTGCTTTCGAATTACCTTTTGCTGCTGATAAAATGGCCGGATCAAAAAGATATGATGTCATTATTGTTCTAGGTGCAATCATAAGGGGTTCCACTGCGCATTTTGATATTGTCGCATCTGAATCTGCTAAGGGAATTGCATCGAGTTCTCTAAAAAGAGGAATTCCGATAATCAATGGCATTATAACAACTGAAAATATAGAACAGGCAATAGAAAGAGCCGGGACAAAAGCTGGCAACAAAGGATGGGATGCCGCTCTTGCGGCTCTGGAAATGGCTGATTTGTCTTTAAAATTTTAATTCAACAAGTAGAGGATGGTCGCAACCGTCCTCTACTGAACCTAATATTGTTGCTTATAGAACTGTTTTCTTATAATATTTAAATATGAAGAAAATTATCACAGTTTTATTTGTAGTATTTGTATCAAATGCCTTTTCACAGAGCGAACCATCATGGATTAATAATTATCCTTTCGACACTCGATATTATACAGGAATAGGAACTTCTAATAGCGGAAATAAATCTGATGATTATGAAAGAGCTCTTGTACAGGCCAGATTAAATCTTGCCGCTGAGATTTCAACCAATATCAGTGCTGAAACCGAAGTGAGAACTTCTGACTCGTCGCAAGATGGTCTGTCAGAATCATTTACGGAAAAAATCAATCAATCTGTCGAACAATACTTAAAAGAACTGGAGATAGTTGATACTTTTTATTCTCGTAGCCAGGGATACTGGGTTTATATAAGGCTTAATAAAAACCGATGGCTGGAGATTCAGGAAAATGAGATGTTTCAGCTGCTCTCACGTATACAGCAAATTATTGATGATGATTATTTCAGTAATAGAGCTACTACAGCTGATAGATTATTTAAGCTTTCATCTGCTTCCGCTGTACTTCATGAATCACCATACAGCAGCATTCTCGAAGGAGAGCTTGGTGATTATTATAAAGGCAATATATTTGATTTCATTCTATCAGAACTTTTTTCAAGAAGCTCAGATATCTCTATTTCAATAGATACTGTGGAATTGACAATAGAATCGGGAGATTCAATAGAATTTCGAATTACATGTAAATCGGCCGATTATTATATTGGTAAAATTCCTGTAACCTTAAAGATCGGTTCAACAGTTTTGAGAACTTATTATTCTGATATTAATGGAAATATACCTGTAAGGTTGGAAAGTAATCAGCTAAATAGTGGACAAAATACTCTCGAAGTGTCTATAAATCCTCATGATCTTGGTTTCCCCGAGGATGCTGTGTATCGAGAAAATTTTGTTGCCGGATCACGGGAATTAGCTATTTCCGTAGAATCTTCTTCAATATTTTTATCGATTGAAACAAATAAAACAGATCTCGACTTTCTCGAAGGTGCAGTTGGTTCTCTGTTTTCCACAGGAAATGAAAAATTTAATTTATCAGAAGATAAAGAGAACTCCAGTTATAACCTGGTTGTATCTCTGGATTTTTCAGATTTTCCAAAAGTACTCGAGAATGCTCCTTTAATGGCCGGACTTGATTGTATTATTAGTCTGAAAAAGGACAATAGGGTATTGTTTGAATATAAAAATGATACTTTGAAAGATGGCGGACTCTCCTATGATCAGGCTTATAGAAGAGTATTCAATAAACTCATTAGAGCACTGGAACAGGACCGATCGTATATAAGAGGAATTGAAAATATACTCAACTGAAGTGCGTATTTCGTAATAATATATTCCTATATTTTCATATTTCATATTTTTTTTAATATATTTTCTTGACATGTGCAAAAAACAGAGTGAGAATAGCCTATCAAAGATTGGAGGCTGATTTGAAAAGAACCGATTTGGCGGCTTTTGTATTAATAGCACTTGTAGTGGCTTTTTTTATATATGAACCAACTAGAGCATTATATGTTTCAGCATATAATAATTCTCCAATAATCATTTCTTTTATTAAATTCGCTTTTCTGGCTACGTTCGGTGAGCTACTGGTCTTACGAATTAGAAAGGGAATTTATTATAAGAAAGAGTTCGGTTTATTTCCCAAGATGATGATATGGGGAGTTCTTGGAATATTCATCTATTTTGCATTTGCAATTTTTTCAGTAGGAGTTTCAAATCTTTTCAAAGTTCAGGATATTCCGATACTTAATGCCTTCCTTATCTCCCTTTTTATGAATATTATTTTTGCACCTGTCATGATGCTCATACATCATTTGACAGATTTACATATTACACAAGAATCGGGAAAATTTGCGATAAAATCATTCTCTCCTTTATCGCTTTTTAAAAGTGCTGATTGGGACAAAATGTGGTCATTTGTATACAAAAAAACTATACCTTTTTTCTGGATACCTGCTCACACTGTAACCTTTCTTCTACCTTCTCAATTCAGAACATTATTTGCCGCAGTATTATCAGTCGCACTCGGTTTACTGCTGGCATTTTCAACAGGAAAAAATAAAAAAGAATAAAATACATTTAAAAATGAATAGAATATTAATTTAAAAAAACTGTAAAAAAGCATTTAAAAGTTTTACAAATTTCAAATCCTTACTCACTCTACCGTTAATCCGGTAGAGTTTTTTTTAGGAACATAATAATGAGTACACTTAGACAGAATATTATAAAAGATTATATATTTACAGTGTTTTTCAATCTCGATCTTACGAGAGGTCTCTGGATGATTTATTTAGCATCAAGAGGATTTTCACTTGTTCAACTTGGAATTATGGAAAGCTCTTTTCATATTACGTCCTTTTTAATGGAAATACCTACAGGAGCTGTTGCAGATATATGGGGAAGAAAAACTTCTCGGATTATCGGCCGTATCTTTTTTATGTTCAGTTTACTAATTCTCTTCTTATCTGAAAGTTTCTTTTTTCAGTTGTCCGGATTTATTGTATGTGCACTTGGTTATAATATGGAATCCGGTGCCGGTGAAGCTCTTCTATATGATTCTCTGGATAATGCTACAAAAGATAAAAAATACATGGCTATTGTCGGGAGAAAAGAATTTGTCCTTCAATGTTCAAGCATTATTGCATTGATAATCGGTGGTTATATTGCAACTCAGAGTTATAATCTCGTTTTTGCAATTTCAATTATCTTTGTATTATTTTCCATAATTACAGCATTTACCTTTGTTGAACCGGAAATAGTAAAAACAGGACCAAAGAAAACGGGTATTTTTAATATACTGGTCAATCAAACTATTAATAGTATGAAAGTCATTAAACGGCAAAAACAGATCGCTTTTTTTATTATATTCTCTGAATTAATTTTCTCTTTTACAGTAAGTCTTTTTTTCTATCTGCAGAACTACTGGAAAGGCATTGCCTATTCAGAATTTAAAATAGGGATAATATTTGCAGTCTCGGCACTTTTTTCAGGATTGACCGGCTTAGCTGCTCATAAAATTGAAAAAAAGATAGGTGGCGAACAAGGCATTGTCATATTTGTTCCCATATTTGTCATACTAGCCTTTTGGGGAATTTCTCTAACAGAATACAAATATTTCTTTTATCTGTTAATCGGTTTAATGGAGGGATTGTTGTATGTCGCTATCAGTGATTACATCAACAGACTTATTCCCGCTGAATACAGAGCAACTGTACTATCATTTCAAAGTATGACTTTCAGCTTTTTTATGATAATTATATTCCCAATAATTGGATGGATTGGAGATCATTTCAGTTTGAACAGGGCATTTCTGGTTATTACGATATTCGCAACTCTCATATCCATTGTTCATTTCCTCTATATTATATTTACTTCAGGAAAAAATAAGATTATAGGCTCTTCAAATAATCGATAACCTGATGATTAGAATTCTCTGATGCAATATCATACACCGACTGATTTTCCTTATTCAATTTGTTGATATCCACTTTTTTTTCTTCACAGTAATATTTGATTATATCCATATGCCCTTCAAGCGATGCATACATAAGGGGCGTACTTCCACTGAAACTTTGGTAATTGATGTCTGATCCACACTCTTCAACTAAATATTTTACAATTTCCATGTAACCGTGAATCGAGGCAAATATCAAATAATTCCAGCCGTCATTATCAATATAAGCCTTGTCAAATCCCAATTGCTCCAACAAAAGCTTGACTGTTGAAAGATGTCCGAATTCTATAGCATACATAACTGCATTCATTCCACGGATACTCAAGATGTCTGTGTCTGCTTTAGCTTCATTAACAAGATAAGTCACAACTTCATCTGCTCCATGTTCTGCAGCACACATCAAGGCGGTACAACCGTGTTTATCTACCTGATTAATATCTGATCTGCATTCTTCAACAAAGTATCGAATAATATCCAGATGATTTTGCTCAGCTGCATAAATAAAGGGATATGCTCCTCTTTTAC
>Ga0070729_10001808_pt1 | contig 30608 bp, 32 predicted proteins | sample tdDd472_FD_66725 | JGI IMG/M metagenome (GOLD analysis project Ga0070729, IMG submission 66725) | Marine sediment microbial communities from the Atlantic coast under amendment with organic carbon and nitrate - tdDd47.2 | ecosystem: Environmental > Aquatic > Marine > Coastal > Sediment | place...
CTGGCCGCGTTCATCGCCGTGCGGTGACCGTAGATCGAGCCGATATTGACGATATTGCCGGGGCGGTCCAGCGCCACCAGCCGCCGCGCGACCGCCTGGGTCATCAGCCAACTCCCTTTCAGGCTGGTATCGACGACGGCGTCGAAGTCGGCCTCGTCATGATCCAGGAAGGATTTGTCGATGGCGATTCCCGCGTTGTTGACCAGCAGGGTGACCGGCCCGAAGGCCTCCTCGGCCGCCGCGACGGCGTCGCGGACGCTGGCCGCGTCGGTTACGTCCAACGTGAAAGCGCCGGCTACGCGCCCCTGAGCGCGAATACCGGCCGCCAGGTCGTCGAGCCGGTCGGTGCGGCGCGCGCCCATCGCGACCTTGGCGCCGGCCTGGGCGAGGATCGTCGCGAACCGTTGTCCCAGCCCGGCCGAGGCGCCGGTGACGAAGGCGGTCTCGCCGTCGAGAAGGGTGGAATCGCCGAAAGCGGGACGGTCCATGGCCCGGTCTCCCTTATCCGAAGAATGTTACTTAACAGAAGTAAATTCTACTTCAAAGTATAATTGCGGCGGGCAAGGGGGGCAACCCGTCCATCCAGCCCCGACCATCCCAGCCCCGACCATCCCAACCGGGCCGGCGCCGCCGGAAAAGAAAATCGCCGCCGGCGAACCGGCGGCGCAAGTTGGGAGGAACCCCTTAACGATCTCACGCGGCACGTTGAAGATGCAAGCGCGACCAGATATCCCGCAGCGCGTCGACCAGCGCGTCCATATCGCTGTCGGTGTGCAGCGGGCCCGGCGTGATCCGCAGCCTTTCGGTCCCCTTGGGCACGGTCGGGTAGTTGATCGGCTGGACATAGATGCCGTGCAGGTCGAGCAGTTCGTCGCTGGCCCGTTTGCACAGGACCGGATCGCCGACGAGGACCGGCACGATATGGCTGACCGAGGGCATGACCGGAATGCCCGCCGCGCGCAGCCGCCGTTTCAGGGTCGCGGCGCGTTCCTGCTGGCGGTCGCGCAACTCCTGGGCGCCGCGCACATGGCGCAGGCTGGCCAGCGCCCCGGCGGCGATCGCCGGGGGCAGAGCGGTGGTGAAAATGAACCCGTTGCCGAAGGAGCGCACGAAATCGACCAGGTCGGCGCTGGCCGCGATATAGCCGCCGATCACGCCGAAGGCCTTGGCCAGCGTTCCCTGGACGACCGAGACCCGGTCCATCACCTGGTCGCGCTCGGCGACCCCGGCGCCGGTCGGTCCGTACATGCCGACGGCATGGACCTCGTCCAGATAGGTCAGCCCGTTATGGCGCTCGGCGACGTCCAGGATCTCGGCCAGCGGCGCGATATCGCCATCCATGGAATAGACCGATTCGAAGACCACCAGCTTGGGCCGCGCCGGGTCGTCGGCCGCCATCAAGCGGTCCAGGTCGGCGGGGTCGTTGTGGCGGAAGATGCGTTTCTCGGCCCCGGAATGGCGAATGCCCTCGATCATCGAATTATGGTTGAAGGCGTCCGAATAGATGACGCAGCCGGGCATCTGTCCGGCCAGGGTGGACAGCGCCGTCACGTTGGCGACATAGCCGGAGGTGAACAGCAGCGCCGATTCCTTGCCATGCAGGTCGGCCAGCTCGCGCTCCAGCAGCACATGATAGTGGTTGGTGCCGGAAATATTGCGGGTGCCGCCGGCGCCGGCGCCGCATTTCCGCAAGGCGATCTCCATCGCCGCGACCACCTTCGGATGCTGGCCCATGCCGAGATAGTCGTTCGAGCACCAGACGGTCACGTCGGATACGGCGTCGCCGTCATGGCGCAGGGCGGCCGGGAACTGTCCGGCCTTACGTTCCAGATCGGCGAAAACCCGATAATTGCCGTCGCGCCTCAGCCCGTTCAGTCGATCCTTGAAAAACGCTCGATAATCCATCGCCGTCCGCCTGCGTTTCTGTGTGGTCTTGCCAGTGTGGTCTTGCCAGCGTGGCCTTGCCTATGAGGTCTTATCCTCCCGTCCCGGTGGCCGACCGAGCAGCGTCCTCGGCATCCGCGCCACCGACGCGGTCGAGCGGAAAACCTAGTTTCTCCGCCGGTCGTCCGCCTTGATCCACGTCAAGCTTCGCGACCGGACCGGGCTTCGATCCGGGCCTCGATCCAGACCGGGCGCGACTATCGACTTGACCGCCATCAAGGCGCGGACGCGAACCGTGCCATAAGGTCACGCTGGCGGCGTTCATAATTTCTGGGAGCCGGCTTATGGCGTATCCGTCCGGCGGCCTGTCCGGTCCCTTCGATCCGATCCCGGAGAATCTGCTGCGCCATCCCATCGATTTCATCTGTGCCGACCATTACCGGCAGCGGGTTCTGTGCGATCTGCTCGATTCGCTGGTCTTCGAATCGGCGCGCGACACCGCCCTGGCCGACATGGCGGCCGTTCTCGGCTACCTGCGAACGGACATGCCCCTGCATGTCGCCGACGAGGAGGAGGACTTGCTGCCCCGCCTTCTGGTCCGCGCCGAACCCGGCGACCGGATCCGCAGGATGCTCGCCGTTCTCGCCGAGGAGCATGAGACCGACCGGGACCTGGTGGCCCGTCTGGTGGGGGCGATCGAGCCGATCGTCGCCGGCGAGCGCCCGCCGGACGATCCGCCTTTCGTCAAGGCCGCCGCCGCCTTCGCCGCGACCCAGCGCCGCCATATCGGGTGGGAGGAGCGGGTCGTGTTCCCCCTGGCGCGGATGCGGTTGACCCGCGACGATCTGGAAGAGATCGGCCGGGGAATGGCGGCGCGGCGGGGCACCGCGCCGCCGATTTGACGCGCCCCCAGAACGCCAGGGGCCCGGTTCCAGGCTCAGCCTTCGCTCAGATCGCGCAGGCTGTCGATATCGGCGATAGCGACCTCGTCGCCCTTGGTCCGCACGCCGATCTCGCGCAGCTTGGCCAACGCCCGCGACAGGGTTTCCGGCTGCATCCCCAGCCGGGCCGCGATCAGCGCCTTGTCCAGGGGCAGATGAACGGTCACCGGCCCGGCCGCCTCGTCGCACGTATGGGTCGCCTCGTCGCACATCTGGATGAGGAAGCTCGCCAGGCGTTCGGTCGAGGATTTGGCGGACAGTTGCTCGATCTGACGGACCATGTGATGCAGGCGGCGCGACATGGAGCCGAGCATGTTGAACGCCAGACCGGTGTCGGCGCGAAGGCAGCGCAGGAAATTCTCGGTCGGCACGACCAGCAGGCGCGAATCGGCGACCGTCGCGGCGCTGGCGGGAAAGTTCCCGCCTAGGAACATGGCTGCCTCGGCGAAGGATTCGCCGCGGGTGAAGATCGCGATGACGCTTTCGTGGCCGTCCAGGGTCTCGCGGAACAGCTTCACCCACCCGTCGAACACGACATAGAAGCGACTGGCCGGTTCGCCATGGAGGAACAAGACCGTGTTGCGCGCCACCCGCTGGACCGCGGTGTCGGCCAACAGGCCGCGCAGGGTCGCCTCGTTCATGCTGGCGAAGAGCGGCAGGTCCGAGATCAACGCGAAGTCCCGGTCGAGGATGCCGGTTCGTCTGTGGAACGAGTCGCGCGCGGTATCGGTCATCGCCTCGTCCTTGTCTCCTGATCTCGTTATCCGGAAGGACCGGCCGCACCCGCTGCCGTCGGCCACCCGGTCGACGGCAGATTAGGCGCCGGCGCCGGGTCTGTCGAATAGCGCTTCAGTGCCCCGCGTCTTGAAGGAAGCGATGCAGCCGCACATCGGCGTCGCCGAAATGGTCGGTGAACCAGATCTTCAGATGGATGCCCAGCGCGTCTTCGTAATCGTAATAGGCGTCGTCGCCATAGGCTTCCATGATATCGCGGATTTCGTCCAAGAGCCGCTCATGTTCCGCCTTATGGGCGTCGGTCTGGTCGTATGTCAGATCGCGCATCAGCTTCTCTTCCAGCGCGAAATGGGCCGAGATCTCGGAAAAGAGGTCGGCCAGGAACCCCTCCACGACGGCCGAATCGCTTTTGTCCGATATCCGCGCGTGCAGCGCGTTGATCAGTTCGACAAGCTGTCGGTGCTCGTGATCCACCGCCGGGATCCCGATCTTGAATTCGTCACGCCATTCGATCAGCACAATCGTCGGTTCCTTCTTCGCATGCCGTTTCCGCGCGTGGGGCGTCTAGTTGAAGATGAACCCGCCGAGATCGGCGCGAAAGCCGATGACGAAATTCTGCCCCGGCCGCAAGGTCGCGTCGATCCCGTTCTCGAAATCGAATCCCTGGTCGCGTTCGCTGTCGCGGAGACGGGCAACGATCCGATGGGGGCCGGCGGGCAACTCGATACGGCGGTAGATCCGCGACGGTCCGTCCAGCGCCAGTCCCGTGGGCGCCAGCGATTCGCGCAGCCGGACCTCGCCGTCGACTTCCAGCTCGACGAGCAGCGGCACCCGTTCGCGCGGACAGATCAGCTTGCGCCGCATGTTGACGGCGGTTTGCGCGATTTCCTCGGCGGTCGGCTTGCGGCAGCCGCCCTTGCGGGCGCCGCCATGGGAGAAGCTCAGCTTGATCAGGGCCCGGTCGGGCGGAAAATGCTCGTAGGCCGGCGAATCGGACAGGTAGCCGAGGATGGCGACGAACAACGCATAGACGACGGCTTGCCCGGCATAGCCGGCGATGCGGCGCAGCATGGTCACGCCTCCTTCGTGGCGTCGACGGCGGCCGCGAGGCGGGCCGGCGGGGCGGGCGGCTCCTCGGCGGGCAGCGATGTCAGCCGCGCCGCGAAGGCGGCGACCTCGGCGGCCAGCTTACGGCGGTCGGCCGGGCCGGCGGGGGCGACGAGCAGGCGCCGACGCGGCACCCGCGCGCGCAGATGGGGATCGCGGGTGCCCGCCAGGCGCGCCTCGGTCCAGCGCTGGCCGAACCGGGCGTTGCATCCGCCCTCGCGGCATCCGGCAAGGACGACCCCGTCCGCGCGGCTCTTGCTCAGGGCGTAATCGATATAGGCGGGCGGGAGCATCGCGATGCAGGGCAGGCTGATCACCGCCGTGCCCGGCCCCGCAAGGCCCCGAACCGGCGCGCCGTAATCGCAGCCGAAGACAAGCACCCGCGCATCGCCCTGAAGCGCCGCCGTCGCCGTGTCCACGCGATCGCGCAGGGTCGCCATGGTCAGGTCGGGCAGTTCGATGCCGGCGACCAGCGGCGTCGCGCGGCGAAAGGGCATGGAGGTCGGGCAGGCGCCGGCGCAGATCCCGCAGCTGATGCACAGCTTCGGATCGACCTTGGCCTCGTGGGAGAAGGGCGCGCCGTCCGTGCGCGGGACCAGGGACAGGGCGTTGAACGGGCAGTCCTCGACGCAGCGGGCGCAGCCGTTGCAATTGTCCAGATGGACCTCTGCCGCCGGCCGCCGGCGCATCGGCGGCATCCAGGGCAGGACGGCGAGGATCAGGCTGGCGATCAGAACCAGCGCCCACAGGCTTTGCCCCGACATCACGTCCAGCAGGGGATAGACCGGCAGGTAGAACCAGTCGATCCCCAGGACCGTCGGGACGCTGGCCAGATCGGCCGGCCCCTGGCTCAGCGCCGGCTTGACCAGGGCGAGGGCGAGCATCGCGATGAAGGTGCCGACGGCCAGACCGCGCGGCGGATTGATCTTCGGCCGGCTCACCCGCTGAAGGTGGATCCACAGGACCAGAAGCAGGATCAGCGGCACCGCGATATGCAGAAACACCATCAAGGTGAAGAAACGACTGTCCAGGCTGTCCGGGGTCAGGAAATTGCCGGCGATCAGCTCGCCGAAGATCGGCAGGCTGTCCAGCCATTCGCTGGTGGTGACGGCGACATACTGGGCGAGCATATCCCAGACCAGCCAGTAGCCCGTGACGCCGGAAATCGTCACCAGCCACAGGATCGGCACCCCGGTGAACCAGGTGAACCAGCGAGCGCCGCGATAGCGGTCCATGGCGAACTCGCGCAGGATATGGACGGCCATCATCAGCACCAGCGCGTCGGAAGCGTAGCGGTGCAGGCTGCGCATCACGCCGCCCAGATACCATTGCTCGTGGGTGATCGCCTCGACCGAAAGATAGGCCTCGGACACGCTGGTCTCGAAGAAGACATAGACGTAGATGCCGGTGACGGCGACGATCCAATAGTGGAAGAACCCCAACGCGCCCAGGTGATAGAGCGGGTTCCAGGCGGGGCCGAAGACCTTGTCCAGAACGGCTTCGGAGAGCAGGAAGACATGGCGCAGGGGGCGTCGGATGAAGTCCAAGGGATGTTCCTGTTTCGGCAAGACGCGGACGCGGGCCGCGACGGGTTTACGGGTCGCTTGTCCTCACATGCTCCGCCCGACCCGCCATTGTCGCAGCCAGCCGCGGATCAGAAGCGCGGCGCCCGTGGCGAGGATGATAAAGCCGATGGCGATCCCGATGAAGACGGAGTAGCTGAACCTGTAGCGCTCCGTGCGCGGGTCGTAGAGGGTGCAGAACAGGCGGATACGGTCGATCAGCCCGGTCAGCGTGCCTGTCTGGGCGTTCGGGCGGCCGTAGATCAGGTCCTTGAGGGGCTCGACCAGGGCCGGCGGGTCGAAGTCCGACCCGTAGATATGGCGATAGACCCGACCGTCGGCGTCGATCAATGTCGTCTGCGCCAGATGATCGAATCCGCGCGGCGAGGGGAAGAAGACGAATCCGACATCGGCGGCCATGCGCTTGATCGTCGCCTGGTCGGCGGTCAGAAAGCGCCAGGCCGGCAGGTCGACCCCCTGGCTGCGGGCGTAGGCGCGCATCCGCGCCGGCGTGTCGTTGTCGGAATCGAACCCGACGGTGACGACCGTGAATCCGTCGGCGCCGAACGTATCCTGAGCCGCCTCGACGGCACGGTACAGGGTCTGGACGATCAGCGGACAGGTATGGAAGCAGGCCGTATAGATCATGTTGACGACCAGCGGCTTGCCGCGGAAATCGTCGCCGCGCACGGCTTGGCCCGCGGCGTCGACGAAGGCGAGGTCGGCGACGCGCCGGCCGAGGGCGGCCTGGCTATAGGCCAGCGCCGCCTTCTCGTCCAAGCCCTGCGGAGCCGTGTCGGCGCGCGCGTCGGCGCCGGCGGCGACCAGGAAAAGAAGCGAGACCAGGAAAAGAAGCGAGAGAAGAACCCTTGCGGTCCGCCGCGCCGCCGGGCGCCGCAAGACGCGCCTAGACATGCAGCCAGCCGTCGGCGACGGCGCCCGCGAGCAGGAGGCCGAGCTGGCCCAGCGACGCGTGGAAATTGGCCATCGCCGCCTTCGGGCCGGGGGCGCGCAGAAGGGCGATGCTCTTCCACAGGAACCAGGCGCCACCCAGCGCCGCCGCGCCCAGATACAACCAGCCGAGGCCGAACGCTGCGGGGACAAGCGACAGGGCGACCAGCGCCACCGTATGGGCGAGGATGACCCGCGCCGCGACCGCGTCGCCCAGGACGACCGGTAGCATCGGCACGCCGGCGGCTTCGTAGTCGGCGCGCAGGGCGGTGGCCAGGCTCCAGAAATGGGGAGGCGTCCACAGGAACATGACGATGGCGAGCAGGAGCGGCGCCGGGGCGAGCCCGGGATCGACCGCGGCGGCGCCGGCGAGGACGGCGAAGCTGCCCGCGAGGCCGCCGACGACGATGTTGAGCCAGGTCCGCCGTTTCAGCCAGACCGTATAGACGATGCCGTAGGTGAAGGCGCCAAGGAAGACGTAGAGCGCCGCCAACAGGTTCGCCGCCCAGGCGGCGGCGGCGACCGACGCGGCGAGCAGGATGGCGATGGCCGCCAGCCAGCGCCCGTCGGCCCGGAACGCCCCGCTGACGAAGGGACGCCCGCGGGTGCGGTCCATGCGCGCGTCCAGGTCGCGCTCGGCATATTGATTGTAGGCCCCGGCGCTGGCGGCGGACACCAGGACCGCGAGGACCAGGACCGCGATCTTCCAGGCCGCCGGCGCCGGTCCCGGGGTGACCGCCAGGCCGGCCAGGGCCGAAAAGGCGATCGCCACGCCGATGCGCAGCTTGAAGACCGACGCGACTTCTCGAATGGCGAGACCCATTTTTTGCCCTCCGTCCCCGGCGCCGGCGGTCACGATCCGCCGGCGCCGGTGCCGTACCGTGGGCCTATCTCAGTGGCCAGACCTCGGACAGGAACTTCCAGTTGACGAAGTAGTAGAGGACGAACGCGGCGAAGAAGATAGTGACCAGGGCCACCGTGCCCGGCAGCTTCAGCGAGCCGTCGCTGCCGTAATTGGCCACCGCCGCGCCGCCGCCGTCGAACACCACCGGGTTCGCCTTGGCCGTGGCTTCGTCCCGCCGGGCGCCGAACAGCACCGAGCCGACGACGACCACGACATAGGCGAGTCCGCCGATCGCCGCCAACACGCCGGCCATGCCGTTCAGCGCCATCATCAGGAACGCCGTGCCCGGGAAGTCGAAGGTCATCGGCGCGTCGCTGAAGGTGATGTCCCAATGGCGCCGCGCGACGCCCAGGGTGCCGGCCCCCATCATGAACAGCGAAATGCCGGCGGCGCCGATCCCGAACAGATAGGGCTGCCATTTCGCCAGGGTCGGGAAGACGATCTCGCGCCGGAAGATCAGCGGCACCACCAGATAGGTGACGCCCATGAAGGCCAGCGTGGTTCCCGCCACCACCGTGCCGTGGAAATGGCCAGGCACGTACAGCGTGTTGTGCATCAGGAGGTTGAGCTGCTCGGTACCGAGGATGACGCCGGTGATGCCGCCCAGGAAGCCGAACATGACCAGCGACATGAACATCGCCGCGAAGGCCGGGTTGCCCCAGGGCGCCTTGCGCAGCCATTCGAAGATGCCCTTGTTGAAGCCGCGCCGGCGTTGCGCCAACTCGACCGCGCCCGGCACGCTCAGACCGTGGATCATGCTGCCCAGGACCGCCAGATACATCGCGTAGCTGGTGTTGAAGATCTTCCACTCCGAACTGATCCCCGGCTCGACCAGCAAGTGATGGGCCGAGGCGAGCTGCAGGAACAGGATGTAGAGCAGGAAGGCGGTGCGGCTGACCTTCTCGGACAGCGGCTTGGCGCCCAGCACCAGCGCGGCGATGGTGTACCAGACCGCGACATGGGCCGAGACGTTGATCTGCTGCGAGGAATGGCCGAAAGCCCACCAGACGACCTTGTACATCAGCGGGTCGATGTTGCTGATCAGCCCGATCGACCACAGGAAGGTCGGGATCAGGATGATGGCGCCCGACGCGATGGTGAACACGGCGATGATCGCCGCCGTGACCGCGCCGAAGGTGACCAGCGGGATCGAGCCTTCGTAGGTGCCTTCCTCCTTGGCGATCACCAGGGTGCCGAAGAAGACCAGGCAGCCGATCAGCGCCCCCACCGCGAACAGGATCAGGCCGAGATAGAAATGCGGCGCCGCCTTCATGGGCACGTAGGAGGTGAACATGACGCTGGATTCGCCTTGCAGCACCGCGATGTTGGCCAGGGCCGCGCCGACGACCATCAGGACGAAGGCGAGCCACGCCCATCTGGGCGCCGCCAACCGGCAATTGAGCAGGATGGCCGAGGCGAAATAGAGGATGGCCATCTCGAAGAAGATGATCCAGAAGACCAGCACGTCCGCCCCATGGGCGGTCAGCGCCAGATAGAACCATTCCGCCGGAAGCAGGTGAACCGCCGGCCAGCGGGTGAGGGCGACGAGAAGGCCGAAGAACCCCCCGACGGCGAGGAAGATCACCGCGACGACGGCGTTCGCCTTGATCAGCGCCTCGGCTTGCGAATGGACCTTGAGGCCGGTGTCCGGGCAGGTCCGAAAGACCGCGCTAATAGCCATTGCCGCCTCCTATTCGTCGACGACGTGGATCTTGCCCATCATCGTGTGATGGCCCACGCCGCAAAACTCGTTGCAGATGACGGCGAATTCGCCGGTTTCGTCGGGGGTCAGCGTCACCACCATCTCATAGCCGGGATGGATCTGAAGATTGATGTTGGTCGGCTGCAGGGAGAAGCCGTGCTGCCAATCGACCGAGGACAGATGCAGGCGATAGCTCTGTCCCTTCACCAGTTCGAGCACCGGCCACCATTCCCACAGCCGGCCCAGCATATAGACCTCGCTGCCGGCCGGGGGGCGCACGACCGGAATGCCCGTGTCGCCTTCCTCGCGCACCGTGTAGCGTTGCGTCATCGCCTCGGTCTTGGCGGCGAATTTCTCGGGCGTGATGCGGTAGGACTCGTTCGACAGATTCTGCTCGCCGGTCACGTGCCAGACGATCATGGCGAAGAACATCACCAGCCCCCAAAGGAAGGCGATGGTGATCCAAACGAGTTCGACCCGATGGAGGGGCTCCTTCCACCAAAGTCTGTCGGTCGGAGGTTGAATAGCCATGGCTTCCTCCTCCACCTATTCGGCGATCGGGATCTGGGTCAGTTCCATGATGCCCCAGATCAGATAAAAAACGGTGGGTATGACCACGCCGAGAAACAGCAGGATAAATGGATTGTCGAGGATCCTTTGCATGAACGGAATCGGCTCATGCGCCCCTCCGGCCTCCGCGTCCCGGCCGGTTGCGCCTGTGGTATCGGTCATCTCAAACTTCTCCTTGTCCCAAGCGGAAAGACGCCCCCTCCGCTCCAGCGGTGCTCGGGTAAGGGAATTTTAGGCGGCCGGCCGACCGGTGATCCTTGACTTAGGTCAAGGGCCGCGCGCGGCGCCGATTAACCGGTCGCCAGGCGGATCAGCCAGAAGGACCCCAGGGCAAGGGCGAGAAGGATGCCGAAGAAGATCAGCGTGCGGTTCTCGAAGCGCCGTCCGGCGGCAACCTCGATCCGGTCGAGAATCCAGTCCGACACGAAATAGAGGACGATCCCCGCGATCAGAAAATAGAGCATTTCCATCTTGGCCGTTCCCTTCCGTTCCGAGACCCCCGCATGTCCGCGCGCCGGCGGTCGGCGGGCCGGGCCTTACCCGCGCCAACGGCGCAGGCGGCCGTCCGGGGCCTGAAAAATCGCCGCCCGCGCGCCGCCCGCGGCCAGCAGCCGCGCTTCCGATGCCGGCGGGGCGACCGCCAGGGCGGTGGATAGCCCGTCGGCCATGGTCGCATTCCCGGCGACCACCGTCACGCTTCGCCAGCGCGCCGCGCTCGCGCCGGTCGCGGGATCGAACAGGTGATGGAAGCGCCCCGCGGCATCGAACCGAGTCGCCCGGCCGGCCGAAGTGGCGACGGCGCCGGTTCCGATCTCCAGGGTGGCGCGCGGCGGTCGCCGCCGGTCGGGATCGGCGACGGCGATACGCCAGGGCGGATGCGTGCCGGGCGGCGTCAGGGCGACGGTTTCGCCCAGATCCACCAGGACGCGGTCGAACCCCGATTCGCGCAAGATGGCGGCGGCGCGGTCGGCGATATAGCCTTGGGCGATGCCGTTGAGGGTTGCCTTCATGCCCGACCGGGCAAAGGCGACGCCGCCATCCGCCAGCCGAATACCGCGATAGTTCACCAGGGATCGGGCGCGGTCGACGGCGGCGGTCGGCGGGCCGGTCCGGGGCGCCGCGTCGGCCGCGAAATGGCGGGCGTACAGCTCCCACAGGGGCTGGACGGTCGGGTCGAAGGCGCCGCCGCTGAGCGCGCCCAGCCGCTTTGCCACCGACAGCAGCCGGCGCAGATCGTGCGCGGCGTCGGCAAGGCGGCCGTCGCGGTTGAGCCGCGCGAGCTCGGACTCCGGATCGTACAGGCTGAAGATCCGTTCCAGCCGCGCGGTTTCGTCCATGCAGCGCCGGGCCGCGTCCGCGCAGGCCCGCCGGTCGGGATGGGCCAGCAGGAGCCGCGCCTCGGCGCCCAGCGCCCGGCCGCGCCATTCAAACAGGTCGTCGCCCGGTCGGCGGGCGGTCGTCCCGGCGCCGGCCATGCCGGCCAGGGTCGCGGTCCCGGCGGCGGCGACCAGGGTCAGGGCCCGCCGGCGGCCGATGGTGTCGGACGTCATGCCCCCTCCTTCTTGGCCGCCTTGGCGGCGGCGACCGCGGCGCCGACCTTGTTGCGGGACTGGCGCCGGGCCTCGCGCCGCTTGCGGCGCTCGATCAACGGCGGACAGGTCTGGTCGTCGTAGTACAGGCTTTGGCATTTGAGGCAATGGATGCACTCGTTGGGGTTGATATGGCCGTCGGGATGGATTGCCTGGACCGGGCATTGGACGGCGCAGATCCGGCATTGCCGGCCGCATTCCCAGCGCCGCTTCAGCCATTCGAACATGCGCAGCCGCGCCGGCAGGGCGAGGGCGGCGCCCAGCGGGCACAGATAGCGGCAGAAGAACCGGTTGACGAAAAGCCCGATCGTCAGCAGCCCCGCCGCGTAGAGGAGATAAATCAGGGCCCGGTCGAAGCGCAGGACGATGGCGGTCTTGAAGGGCTCGACCTCCAGCGCCAGCGGCAGGTCGGCGGCGCCGCCCAGCGACAGGCCGACCAGGCCCAGGAACAGGATGTATTTCGCCGGCCACAGGCGTTCGTTCAGGGCGAAGGGGATTGGAATTTGCGGCAGGCGCAGCCATTGCGCCAGGCGGCCGATCAGGTCCTGTAAGGCGCCGAAGGGGCAAAGCCAGCCGCAGAAAATGCCCCGGCCCAGGAACAAGAGCCCCACCGCGACCGCCGACCACAGGATGAACACCAGCGGATCGATCAGGAAGAACTCCCATCGGAATTCGGTTCGGACCGCCTCGGCGAAGGTCAGTACGTTCAGGACCGATAGCTGGGCGGTCGCGTACCAGCCGAGCCACAGAAGGACGAAGGCGAGGAAGCAGATCCGAAAGCCGAGATACAGCTGCTGCCGGCTGACCAGCGCATCCTGAAAGACGATCGCGACGGTGAGAAGGGCGAGGGCGACGCTCAGGACCGCGATATCGACCAGCCTTTCTCGCCACATGCTCAGCCAGTCGGGCGCCGCCGCCGCGGGGATCGCGGTTTCGGCGGCCCGACGGTAGCGGTCCGGCAGCCGGTAGGTCTGGGCGAAGCTGGCGAAGGCCATGCCGTCTCCGGTCTTGGCGGCGACCAGCAACTCCAGCGTCCAGGGTTCCGCCGGGTCCAATCCCGGCGCCTCGATCCGGAAGAGCGCGGCCTCGCGCAGGGGTGGGCCGCCGGCGAGGCGAATCGTGTCGGCCGGCGAATCGACTCGCCGGTAGTCGGTCTTGGTCAGGCGCAGGGTCCGGTTCCCCTGGACGATCTGGACGCGGTCGAAGATGCCGGTGCGCACCCAGCGCGTGCCCTTGAAGGAATACAGGCCGCGGCCGCCGATGAAGACGAGCTGCCCGTCGGCGCCCAACTCGGCGCGGGCCCGGCTGTAGGCGAGATCGCCGAGCAGATTGCGCCCCACCCGCGCCGGGGTCGCGAGGCCGAAATAGAGCAGGCTGAAATCGGCGTCGGGGTCGTGCGGGCCCGAACCGGCGGGAAAGAGCCGCGCGCCTTGCTCGGCCAGGGCGGCCTCGGCCTCGCCGATCCCGACCCGCAGGCGGGCGAGAGACCCCTCGGCGCGCAGGGCATCCCAATCGGCCTTCTCGAATCCGTCGAAATCGAGTTGCGCCTGGGCGGCGCCGAACAGGCCCCGGTCGCGGGCGACGGCGCGGGCCGCCTGGAGGATCGCGTCGTTGATGACGACCGAGGAAATCGTCGCCCCGGACACCGCCTGGACCGCGTCCGGGTCCGGCGAGTCCAGCCGAACGACCCGGACCGGCCGGCGGATGTCGCGCCCCCGATACCGGTCGGCGAAGGCGTCGAGATCCGCCTCGGTCACCCCGATGACCAGGATCGGCTCGTTCTGCTCGACGATCCGCGCCGCCGTGATCACCCCGTCCGCGCCCAGCCCGACCAGGACGTCCAGCGGCTTCTGGGAATAACCCACCGAGCCGACCACCTGGCGGGTGCGGAAGACATAGCCGACGATCTGGTCCGCGCGATAAGCGGCGGCGGCCGCGGGGTCGCCGGTCATCGGCCCGAACCGGTCGGCGTCGGGGAAGACGCCGCGATACAGCGTCTCGTCGGCCGCCGCGCGTCCGGGCAACGCCCCCAGGATCAAGGCGAGGCACAGAAGAAGAACCGGCGGTATCCGGGGTCCGCCTTTCGCGCCGGCTCGGTTCGGTATCGCCCTTGTCATGCGCTTTCAGCCCCGCCAGCCCATCGGTGCCGCGAGTCGGATATGTCCGGTCCGGCGGCGGCCGAGACTATGCAAACGCGGGACCGACCCGCGCCTTGACCTGGGTCAAGGACGACCGGGGTCGGCCTCCATATGGTGCGCCCGGCTAACTGAAATTCGGGAGTCTCGATCATGCGAGCGACATTGTTTGGATCGGTGACGGCGGTTCTGGCTGCCGGTGCCATCGCCCTGTCGGCTGGATCGGCTATCGCGCAGAAGAAGCCGAGTCCGGAAGACATCAAGAAACATCAAACGAAACCGGGCGAGCGCTACCAGCCCAGTCTGGACGTGCTGAAGGATCAGAAAGTCGAACAGCCCGGTGCGAAACCGGGCGTTCCGACGATGACCGCGGCGGAGTTCGATGCCGCCAAGCAGCTCTATTTCGAACGCTGCGCGGGCTGTCACGGGGTTCTCCGCAAGGGCGCGACCGGCAAGGCGCTGACGCCGAAGGAAACGCACGCGCTCGGCTATGAATATGTGCGCGATTTCATCAAGTTCGGCTCCCCGGCGGGCATGCCGAACTGGGGCACCTCGGGCGAGCTGTCGGAGCAAGAGATCGACATGATGGCCCGCTACCTGCTCCAGGATCCGCCGCAGCCGCCGGAATTCGGCCTCGCGGACATGAAGGCCACCTGGAAGGTGCATGTGCCGGTCGCCGATCGTCCGACCCGGCCGATGAACAAGCTCGATCTGGACAACCTGTTCTCGGTTACCTTGCGCGATTCGGGCCAGGTGGCCCTGATCGACGGCGCCAGCAAGAAAATCGTCCAGATCATCGAGACCGGCTACGCGGTTCATATCTCGCGGATGTCGGCGTCGGGACGGTATTTGTTCACCATCGGCCGCGACGCCAAGATCAACCTGATCGATCTGTGGATGGAGCGGCCGACGACCGTCGCCGAGATCAAGATCGGCATGGAGGCGCGCTCGGTCGAGACCTCCAAGATGAAGGGCTGGGAAGACAAGTACGCCGTCGCCGGTTCGTACTGGCCGCCTCAATACGTCATCATGGAGGGCGATACCCTGGAACCGCTGAAAGTGGTTTCCACCCGCGGCATGACCGTCGATACCCAGGAATATCACCCCGAGCCGCGCGTCGCCGCGATCGTTGCCTCGCACTACAATCCGGAGTTCGTGGTCAACGTCAAGGAAACCGGCCGTATCTTGATGGTGAACTATTCGGATATCGACAACCTCAAGGTGACCTCGATCGGCGCCGACCGCTTCCTGCATGACGGCGGCTTCGATTCGACCGGACGCTACTTCCTGGTCGCGGCGAACGCCCGCAACAAGGTCGCGGTCGTCGACACCAAGCTGAGAAAGCTGGTGGCCCTGATCGAGACCGGCGCCACGCCGCATCCGGGGCGCGGTGCCAATTTCGTCCATCCCAAGTTCGGGCCGGTCTGGTCGACCAGCCATCTGGGCGACGAGACCATCGCACTGATCGGGACGGACCCGGAAAAGCATCCGCAATACGCCTGGAAGGTCGTGCAAAGTCTGGAAGGTCAGGGCGGCGGCTCGCTGTTCATCAAGACCCACCCCAAATCGAAAAACCTGTGGGTCGATACGCCGTTGAACCCGGAAGCCGAACTCGCCTCCTCCGTCGCGGTATTCGACATCGACAATCTCGACCAGGAGTACGAGGTCATCCCGATCGGCGAATGGTCGGGCCTCAAGGAAGGTTTCCGCCGCGTCGTCCAAGGCGAATACAACAAGGACGGCACCGAGATCTGGTTCTCCGTCTGGAACGGCAAGGATCAGGAATCGGCCATCGTCGTCATCGACGACAAGACGCGGAAGCTGAAGGCGGTGATCCGGGACAAGCGCCTGGTCACCCCGACCGGCAAGTTCAACGTCTACAACACGCGGAACGACGTCTACTGAGGCGGGCGGGGCGGCGCCGGGACGGCGCCGCCCGTCACCGCTTCGAGGCTTCCCGACCCAAATCTATCGATAGGAGCTAGATCGACATGCCGTCCGCCACCGCGAGCATGGTCCATCTGGTCGGCGCCGGTCCCGGCGACCCCGAACTCTTGACGGTCAAGGCGCAGCGCTTGCTGCGCGAGGCCGAGGTCGTGGTCTATGACCGGCTGGTATCGCCCGCCATCCTCGAACTTCTGCCGCGCGGCGCCGCCCGCATCTATGTCGGCAAGGCGCCCGACGCCCATCACATGCCCCAGGACCGGATCAACGCCCTGCTGGTCAAGCTGGCCCGCGCCGGGCGCCGGGTCGTGCGGCTCAAGGGCGGCGATCCCTTCGTCTTCGGGCGCGGCAGCGAGGAGGCGGAGGTTCTCGCCCGCCACGGCATCCCGTTCGAGGTCGTGCCGGGGATCACCGCCGCGTCCGGCTGCACGGCGGCGCTGGGCATTCCCTTGACCCATCGCGGCCTGGCGACCGGGGTTCGCTTCGTCACCGGCCACTGCCGGGGCGGGCGCGAACTCGATTTCGACTGGCCCAGCCTCGCCGACCCGGACACGACGCTGGTCGTCTATATGGGGTTGGCGAACCTGCCCGAGATCAGCCGTCGGCTGATCGCGGCCGGGCTGGCGCCGGACACGCCGGTCGCGGCCATCGCCAACGGCACCACCGCGCGCCAGGAGGTCTGCCGGGCGACCCTCGCCGATCTGCCCGAGCGGGTGCGCGAGGCCGGCCTCGGCGCGCCGGTTCTCACCGTGATCGGGCGGGTCGTCGCCCTGGCCGAGGAATGGGGTCTCGACCTCGCCGCCGACCTCGGCGACGAAGCGGCGGGGGAGGGCGACGCGGCCGCCGAACGGGCCGAGCGATGGCTCGCCGGCTAGCGGGGTTGGCGCTCGTCCCGCTGATCCTCGCCGTCGCCGCCGCCCATGCGGAGCCGTCGGCCGAGCGCCGGGACGAACTCCTCTACCGCCTGCGCCAGGATTGCGGGTCCTGTCACGGCATGACCCTGAAGGGCGGCTTGGGCCCGTCGCTGCTGCCCGACGCGATCGGCTGGCGGTCGGACGCGGCCCTGGTCGACATCATCCTCAACGGCGTGCCCGGCACCCCGATGCCGCCCTGGGCGTTCGAGATCGCCCCGGACGAGGCGCTGTGGCTGGCCCGGCGGCTGAAGGCCGGCCTTGCCGACGCGCCGTCACTGTCGGAAACTCGGTGACATGCGGGGCTTGAAAGACATTCTCGCGGCCCGCCGCCTGGCGGTTCCGCTCCTCGCCCTGATCGTCGCCGCCTGCGCGGCCCCTTTGCGCGGGACCGGCGATCTCGGCCTGGTGGTCGAGCGCGCGGCGGGCAGCGTCCAGATCGTCGAGACCACGACCCGCACGGCCTTGGCGCGGGTGACCGGGCTGGGCGATCTGTCCCATGCCAGCGCCGTCTTTTCCCGCGACGGGCGCTACGCCTATATTTTCGGGCGCGACGGCGGGCTGACGAAGGTGGACCTGCTGCGCGCCCGGATCGACCGGCGGATCGTCCAGGCGGGCAACAGCATCGGCGGCGCGATCTCCCAGGACGGATCGCTGGTCGCCGTCTCCAATTACGAACCGGGCGGGGTCCGGGTGTTCGACGCCGAGACCCTCGCGCCGCTGGCCGACATCCCCGCCGGCGACGGCCCGGACGGGCCGCGCTCCAAGGTCGTCGGGCTGGTGGACGCGCCGGGGCCCGCCTTCGTCTTCAGCCTGTATGATTCCGATCAGATCTGGATCGCCGACATGGCCGATCCGCGTCGGCCCGCCCTGACCCGATTCCGGGAAATCGGCCGCCAGCCCTATGACGGGCTGATCACCGGCGACGGGCGCTATTACGTCGCCGGCCTGTTCGGCGAGGACGGCCTCGCCATGCTGGACCTGTGGGACCGCGACGCCGGGGTGCGCCGGATTTTGGACGGCTACGGGCGCGGCGAACAACCCTTGCCGGTTTACAAGATGCCGCATCTGGAAGGCTGGGCGGCGGCCGGCGACCTCCTGTTCCTGCCCGCCGTCGGCCGCCACGAGATCCTGGTCGTCCGCCGTGGCGACTGGCGCGAGCTGGCGCGAATCCCGGTCCACGGCCAGCCGGTGTTCGCCGTCGCCCGCCCCGACGGCCGCCAGGTCTGGGTCAATTTCGCCCACCCCCGCAACGATGTGGTGCAGGTGATCGACGTGCCGACCCGCCGGGTGGTGCGCAGCCTGACGCCCGGCAAGGCGGTGCTGCATATGGAGTTCACCCCGCGCGGCGAGCAGGTCTGGCTGTCGGTCCGCGACGAGGACCGGGTCGAGGTCTACGACACGGCCAGCTTCGCGCGCCTCGCCACCCTGCCGATGGCCAAGCCGAGCGGTATCTTCTTCACCGCCCGCGCCAACAGGACCGGGCTGTGAGCGGGGCGCCGGCGGAACGGGAAGCGGCGGTCCCCCGCCTGAACCCGCTGGAGCGGCGGCTGCTGGACGCCTATCAGGACGGCTTCCCGCTGACGCCCCGGCCGTTCGCGACCCTGGCCGCGGCGCTGGACAGCGACGAGGCGACGGTGGTCGCGGCCTTCGAGCGGTTGCAGGCCGAGGGCGTCGTCTCGCGTATCGGCGCCGTCTTCGAGCCCCACCGGGTGGGCTGGAGTACCCTTGCCGCCATGGCGGTGCCGGCGGCAAGGCTGGAGGCGGTCGCGGCGGCGGTCAGCGCCCGGCCCGAGGTCAACCACAACTATGCCCGCGAGCATCGGCTGAACCTGTGGTTCGTCGTCGCCGGCGCGGACCGCGAAGCCGTCGCCCGCGTGCTGGACGACATCGCCGCCGAGACCGGGCTCGAGGTGCTGGACCTGCCGCTGGAGGAAGCCTACCGGCTGGATCTGGGCTTTCCCCTGGACTGGACGTGACGCCATGGCGCCGAGCGAGTCCGACAAGCGCCTGATCGCCGCCCTTCAGGAGGGGCTGCCCCTCACGGCCCGGCCTTACGCGGCGTTGGCCGCCCAGGCCGGGATGACCGAGGCCGAGGCGATCGCGCGCATCGCGGCGCTGCGCGCCGCCGGCGCGATCCGGCGATTCGGGGTCGTCGTCCGCCACCGCCGGCTCGGCTACCGCGCCAACGCGATGACCGTCTGGGACGTGCCCGACGCCGCCGCGGCCGCGGCCGGGCGCAAGCTGGCGGACCTGCCTTTCGTGACCCTCGCCTATCGCCGCCCGCGCCGGCCGCCCGATTGGCCCTACAATCTGTTTTGCATGATCCATGGCCGCGACCGCGCCCTGGTCGAGGGGCTGATCGAGGACGCGACGGCGGCCGCCGGCCTGGCCGGGCGGCCCCGCGCCGTCCTGTTCAGCAGCCGCGGGTTCAAGCAATGCGGCGCCCGCTATGCGCCGCCGCCGGCGGCGGCGTCCGGGATCGCGAAAAGGACCGCGGCATGCTAGACGCGACCGACCGGGCCATCGTCAACCGGCTCCAGGACGGCTTCCCGGTCTGCGAGCGGCCCTACGCCGCCGTCGCCGGGGAACTCGGGATCGAGGAAGCGGACTTGATCGCGCGGCTGGAGAGGCTGCTCGCCGACGGCGCGCTCAGCCGCTTCGGACCCCTCTACCATGCCGAGCGGCTGGGCGGCGGGCTGACCCTGGCGGCGATGGCGGTGCCCGAGGAGCGCTTCGACGCGGTGGCCGAGACCGTCAACGCCTTCCCCGAGGTCGCCCACAACTACGCCCGCGACCACGCCCTGAACATGTGGTTCGTCCTCGCCACCGAGACCCCCGACGGGATCGCGCGGACTATCGCCGAGATCGAGGCGCGGACCGGGGTCGCGGTCCACAACATGCCCAAGATCGAGGAGTTCTTCGTCGGGCTGAGGCTCGAGGCATGAGCGCGCCCGCCCCCCACGCCGCGCCGCCGCCGGAAACGGCGCTGGACGCGACCGACCGGCGCATCGTCCGCGCCACCCAGGGCGGCCTGCCTTTGGTCCCGCGCCCCTACCACGCGGTCGCCGAGGCGCTCGGTTTGGACGCCGACGAGGTGATGCGGCGGATCGAGGCCATGCGCGCGCGCGGCGTCATCCGCCGGATCGGCGCGGTGCCCAATCATTACGCCCTCGGCTGGCGGGCCAACGGCATGTCGGTCTGGGACGTGCCGGACGAGCGGGTCGCCGAGCTGGGCCGCGCCGTCGGCGCCCTCGATTTCGTCAGCCACGCCTATCATCGGCCGCGCCATCCGCCGGCCTGGCCCTACAACCTGTTCGCCATGGTCCATGGCCGCGCCCGTGCCGAGGTCGAGGCCAAGGTGGGTGAAATCGCCGCCCTGCTGGGCGCGGCGGACCGGGGCCATGAAATCCTCTACAGTACCCGCATCCTCAAGAAGACCGGCCTGCGCCTCGCCGGATAGGAAAGAGACCGCCATGTTCCGCCTTAGCCAGTACATGCAGGAGCTGATCGCGCCGACGCCGGTGCGCAAGGCGTCGCCGCCGGGGCCGGTGGTGATCTGGAACCTGATCCGGCGCTGCAACCTGAACTGCAAGCATTGCTACTCCCTGTCGACCGACGTGGATTTCCCCGGCGAGCTGTCGACCGAGGAGGTCTTCCGGGTGATGGACGAGCTGAAGGCCTTCCGGGTACCGGTCCTAATCCTGTCCGGTGGCGAGCCGCTGCTGCGGCCCGACATCTTCGACATCTCGCGCCGGGCCAAGGAGATGGACTTCTATGTCGGGCTGTCGTCGAACGGGGCGCTGGTCGACGCGGCGATGGCCGAACGCATCGCCGGGATCGGCTACGATTATGTCGGGGTCAGCCTGGACGGGATCGGCGCGGTCCATGACCGGTTCCGCCGCAAGGAAGGCGCCTTCGACGCGTCGCTGGCCGGCATGCGGCTTCTGCGCGGGCGCGGCGTCAAGGTCGGCGTGCGTTTCACCATGACCGAGCATAACGTCGAATCGCTGTCGGCGCTGCTGGACCTGACCGAAACGGAAGGCTTCGACAAGTTCTACCTGTCGCATCTGGTCTATGCCGGGCGCGGCGACCGCTATCGGGGCGACGACGCCTATCACGCCACGACCCGCGCGGCGATGGACCTGGTGTTCGCCCGCTGCTGGGACAATGTCCAGCGCGGGACGGGGCGCGAGTTCGTCACCGGCAACAACGACGCCGACGGGGTCTATTTCCTTCGTTGGGTGGAGGAGAACCACCCCGACATGACGGATCATATTCGGGCCAAGCTGGTCGCCTGGGGCGGCAACGCGTCCGGCGTCAATGTCGCCAATATCGACAATCTCGGCACCGTCCATCCGGATACCTTCTGGTGGCATTACGATCTGGGCAACGTGCGCGAGCGGCCCTTCGCCGAGATCTGGCGGGACACCTCGGACCCGATCATGGCCGGGTTGAAGGCCCGCCCCCGGCGCATCGGCGGGCGCTGCGGGGCCTGTGCCCATTTCGATATCTGCGGCGGCAACACGCGGGTCCGCGCCCTGCGCATCGCCGGCGATCCCTGGGCCGAGGACCCGGCCTGCTACCTGACCGACGCCGAGATCGGCTTGGCGCCGGCGGCCTCGGCCGCGCGGCCGACCCCCGCGCGCGCGTCCGCCTCCGGCCATGCGCGCTAGCCGCGCGGCGCTCGTCGCCGGGCTGCTTCTCGTCGCGGCGGTCCCGCCGGCCCTCGCCGAGTCGGACGGGCCGGCCCTCTACGGCGCCCATTGCGCCGACTGCCATGGCGCCGATCGGCTGGGGCGCAGCGGGCCGGCGCTGCTGCCCGAGACCCTGTCGCGCCTGCGCCGCAAGGGTGCCCAGCGGGTGATCGCCGCCGGCCGGCCGGCGACCCAGATGCCGGCCTTCGCGGCGGTCCTGACCGCGGTGGAGCGCGCGGCGGTTCTGGACCATATCTTTTCGCCGGCGGAAACGCCGCCCCGCTGGACCCTGGCCGAGATTCGCGCCAGCCATCGCGTCTTTCCCGGCGCCGAGCCGCCGATTTCGGCGCCGCTGTTCGACGCCGACCCGCTGAACCTGTTCGTCGTCGTCGAAAGCGGCGATCACCACGTAACGATCCTGGACGGCGACCGGTTTACGCCGATCACCCGCTTCAAGACCCGCAGCGCCCTGCATGGCGGCCCGAAATTCACCCCCGACGGGCGCTATGTCTTTTTCGCGGCGCGCGACGGCTGGGTGTTGAAATACGACCTCTACGCCCTGCGCCCGGTGGCGGAGATCCGCGCCGGGATCAACACCCGCAACATCGCGCTCTCCCATGACGGCAAATTCGTCGCGGTCGCCAACTATCTGCCCCATACGCTGGTCATGCTCGACGCCGCGGACCTCACGCCCTTGCAGGTGATCCCCGCGCAGGATGTCTGGGGCAAGGAAAGCTCGCGGGTCAGCGCCGTCTATCAGGCGGCGCCGCGCAAGAGCTTCGTCGCCGCCTTCAAGGACATCCCCGAGCTGTGGGAGATCTTCTACGGTCCCGACGCGCCGATCATCCATACGGGCCTGGTCCACAGCAACGAGAAGGGCCGGGAGGAGGCGTTGGTGAAGGAGCAGGGCCTCTTTCCCTTCCGTCGGGTGATGCTGCGCGAGCCGCTGGACGACTTCTTCTTCGATCCGTCTTATCGGCGGCTGATGGGCACCGCCCGCGACGGGGGCCGGGCGGTGGTCGTCCATCTCGACGTCCGCCGCGAAATCGCCGAGCTGGCGCTGCCCGGCTTTCCCCATCTCGGCTCGGGCATCACCTGGCAGCGCGACGGCCGCCGGGTGATGGCGACGCCGCATATCCGCGACGCGGCGGTCAGCGTCATCGATGTCGAGAGCTGGACCCTGGTCAAGCGGATCGAAACCCTCGGCCCCGGCTTCTTCATGCGCAGCCACGAAAATTCGCCCTATGCCTGGGTCGATGTCTTCTTCGGTCCCAACAAGGACGCGGTGCATGTGATCGACAAGCAGCGCCTGGAGATCGTCAAGACCCTGCGTCCGGTGCCCGGCAAGACGGCGGCCCATGTCGAGTTCACCCGCGACGGCCGCTACGCGCTTCTGTCGATCTGGGAGATGGATGGCGCCGTCATCGTCTATGATGCGCGGACCCTGGAGGAGGTCACCCGGATCCCCTTCGTCAAACCGGCCGGCAAGTACAATGTCTTCAACAAGACCCGCTTCTCCGAGGGCACCAGCCACTGACCCGCGCCGCGCCGGCCTTTTGATCTGCGCCCATGGCCGCGACGGCGGGCCGGGGATCGCCGAAACCCACGCCGCCGCCCTGGCGGCGCGGGGCGCCGTCGCCGAGGCCCGCGCCTGCTGCCTGAAAGGCCGCCCGACCGTCGCCGAGGCCCTGGCTGCGCTGTCCGCCGACCGGATCCTGCTGGTGCCGCTGCTGATGGAAGAGGGTTACACCGCGCGCACCCGGTTGCCCGACGCCCTGGACGCGGCGGGGGCGGCGGGCAGCCGGCTGCGGGTCGCGCCGCCGCTCGGCACCGCGCCGGGCATGGCGGCGCTGCTCGGCGCCCGGGCCGAGGCCGCCTGCGCGGCGCGCGGTTGGACGCCGGCGGAGACGGCGCTGCTGGTGGTCGGCCATGGCACCCCGCGCGACCCCCGTTCGGGCGCGGCGCTGGACGGGCAGGTCGCGCGCCTGACGGCGACGGGGGCCTTCGCCCATGTCGGTGCCGCCTTTCTGGAACGGCCGCCGACCGTCGCCCAGGCGGTGGCGGCGCTGCCCGCGGGCCCCTGCGTCGCCGTCGGCTTCTTCGCCGACGCCGGCAGCCATGGGGAAGCGGACGTGCCGCGCCTTCTGGCCGAGGCGGCGCCCGACGCGGCCTATGCGGGGCCCGTCGGCACGGACCCGGCAATCACCGATCTGATCCTGGCGCTGGCGCGGAACGCGCCGGCCTAGCTTGCGGGGAAGCGGGTCCGGTCGCGGGTCGCCCACATCTCCCGCGCCGCCGCGTCGGCGGCGTCGGGTCCGTCGGCGCGGCCGGTCAGCAGAAGAGCGAGGGCGGCGGTCGCGATCACCGCGCCTTCCGGCTCTGGCGCGTCTCCCTCGCCCCGCCACAGCGCCACGACCCGGGCCGGATCCAACGGGTCGTCCCGCCATCGATAGCGGGTCTTGGGCATCAGCGCCGGCCAATCCAGCTCGCCCGCCTGGCCGTCGCGCAAGGCGGCGATCCGGCAGGGCTTCTCGGGGTTGCGCTGGACCTCGCCGCCGCCGCCCTTCAGCACCAGGCAGCGCGGCTGGCCCAGAAGGCGGGCCGTTTCGAGATGGGTGTCCAGATAGGTCGGATGGAAGACACCCTGTAGCTGATGCGGCGCCCGCGCCGGGTTCAGGTCGCGGGCGAAGGTGTTGGCCGGCGAGCGCAGCCCCATCAGCGGCCGCAGCTCGAACAGCCGCTGCAAGGGCGGGCACTGGGTCTCGATGGGCAGATAGGCGAAGCCGGCCTCGTCCAGCGCCGCCCGCGCGGCCGCCATGTCGGCCGCCGGCGCGATGCCGAGGGCGGCGAGGACGGCGCGGCTGGTCACCGGCCCCTTGCCCGCGACCCCGTGCATCGCGATCCGCAGGCCGTTCGCCGCCAGCAGCAGGGCGGCGAGCAGGAAATAGGGAAGCTGCTTGTGGCGGTCGGCGTAGGAGGGCCAGTCCAGATCGGCGACGATCCCGTCCGGCGCCGGCATCCGCGCCCGCGCCGCGTCGACGAAGCCGGCCAGCTCGTCCGGCGTCTCCTTGCGGTAGCGCAGCAGGGCGAGGAAGGCGCCGAGCTGCACCGGCGCCACCGCGTCGTCCAGGATCATCGCCATGGCGGCGCGGGCCTCGTCGCGGCTCAGCGGCCGCGACAGGGTCGGGCCGCGCCCGACGGCGCGCAGGGTCTCGGCAAAGGGATGCGGGGCGGTCATGCCTTCCGATGCCACAGCCGCCGGCACCTGTCCAGCGCCGCCGTCGCGCCGGTCGATCCCGTCAATGCCGCGTCCAATATTCGGCCATGAGCTCGGCCGCCCAGGCGGGCTCGCGCACCTCGCCGCGCGGCGCGAAGCCGCGCATGTAGGGCTTCACGTCCAGGACCGGGGTGCCGTCGATGGCGTCCAGGCCCGAAACCGACAGGCGCAGCCCGTCCACCCCATGCAGGCGGCAGACGGTGGCGCCGATCCGGTTGGGCCGGTTCTTGCCCCGCTGGGCGAAGATGCCGACCCTCGGCCATCCCGCTTGGCCGCGCGGGATCCGGGCGCCGGTCTCGATCTTGGCCTCCGCCACCCGATGGAACCAATAGACCACCTCGATATGGGAGAAGGCGTCCAGTCCGGCGACGGCGTCGGGGGCGAAGCGGTCCGGGTCCAGGACGATGGCCGCCCGGACCGCGTCCCAATCGTCGTCGGTCGGCTCGACGCGGCCGCCCTCGACGCGACCGATGGGGTCCAGGATAATCTGCATGGCGGGGCCTCGCGGGGTTGCCGGCCGATCCTAGCCCGTCCGCCGCGACCGGCCAACGGCCCGGCCCGCCAGGCGCAGCGGCCATTTGACGAGGTCGTAGAGGATCCAGCCGATAAGCAGGCCGATCAGCCCATGGACCAGGGCGGCGGCTTCCAGGGGCAGGGCGGGGGCGAAATCCGTCAGAGCGGCGCGGGCGATGTCGGCGTTCAGATTGAGGAAAAATTCCGGCGTGCGGGTGAAGGGGCCGGCGGTGGCGATGGCGTCGCGCGCCGCCTCCAGAGCCGCGAGCCGGGCCTCGCTCGCGGTCAGCAAGGCCTGGCGCGCCGCCGGCTCCAGCGTTTGATACAAATCGTTGGTGGCGATGGCCTCGGCCTGGCGGCGCGCCTCGTCCGCATGGCCGCCCAGCCGCTGGAGATATTGGCGGATGAAGGCGGGGACCTGGAGCGCGGCCAGCCCGACGACGGCCGAGAGGACGGTGCCGATCAGCGAATCCGCGCGTCGCGCCAGCCAGGTCACGCCCGATTCTCCTTCATGGCTACGCTGCAAGCGCGAACCTTGCGCCGCGATTGCGGCGATTCCGTGCCCGCGGCTCTCAGGGCTTCTCCACCGGCCGGTCGAACAGGCGCCAGCTTCCATGGGCCCGGCAGATCTCGGGACCGTCCAGCCCGCCTTCGCTCAGGGTCATGCTGACATAGCCGACCCGGCTGCCCGCGAAATCGACCTTGGCCCGGGCGAACAGGCGCCCGGCCGCGACCATGCGCAGGAAATTGACCGAGATGTTGATGGTGGCGACGGTCACCACGTCGTCGCGATGGCAGACGAAGGACATGCCGCCGACCGTGTCGAGGATGGTCAGGGCCACCCCGCCATGGAGGACGCCGTTCTGGCTGAGATGCTTGTCCTCGATGTCGAGGGCGATGACGACGCCCTCGGGGCCGGCCTCGATGAATTCGTAGCCGACCAGATCGTGAAAGGGGCCGGTCCGCAGCCGCTCCAGATCGGTCAATCGTTTCGCCTCGGCTTGCCGGCGGGTCCCTCCGTCGGCCGGTCGTGGCCGATCCCCGCCTCGATGTTGGTCCCGGTGCGATCATAGACCGCAAGCCGCCGGTCGGCCTACCGCCGAATCATCGCGACCCGCGGCCGGATGGGGCTTGCGGCCGGCGCGCGGTGCGTGCTGTTCTGGACGATACAATCCGGCCAATCTTGCGCGGCATATCGTTCGAACCGGAAAGGAAGATCCATGGCAAATGAAGGATACCACGAACCCGTCTCGGAGCTGACGGACGAGACCCGGGACATGCACCGGGCCATCACCTCGCTGATGGAGGAGCTGGAGGCGGTGGATTGGTACAATCAGCGGGTCGATGCCTGCAACGATCCCGAGCTGAAGGCGATCCTCGCCCATAACAGGGACGAGGAAAAAGAGCATGCGGCCATGGTGCTGGAATGGATCCGCCGCCGGGACGCCACCTTCGACAAGGAGTTGAAGGACGTCCTGTTCACCGACAAGAAGATCGCCCACGACTAGGGCGTTCGCGGGACCCGCGTGGTGCGAAGCTCGCTATAAAAGCCCGCCGCAAAAAAAGAAAGAAGGCCGCCGGACACGCGTCCGACGGCCTTCTTCGCGAATTGGCTCCCCGGGCCGGACTCGAACCAGCGACAGGGTGGTTAACAGCCACCTGCTCTACCAACTGAGCTACCGGGGATCAGAGGGCAAGCGTCCCGCGATCCCGCCTTCGGCTTGCCGGTCGCCGCCCCGTCGCGGGGCCGGGCGTTCGGCGAGAGCGCCTTATAACAAAGCCGCCCGTCCAAGGCCAGTCCCCAACGCCGGCCGCGGCCGGCGCAATCTTGTCCAAATTCGTAAACGGGAGGTAACCGACGCCGCGGCGCTTTCGGGATCGGCAGGAAGGCCCTTGATTTTTTCCGGGTATTGCGTCAGCCATGGGAGATGGCCGGGTGCCGTGCCCGGCCCAACGAATGAACCGATTTGGAGGATGTCCATGCCCGTCGAGACCCGCCCCCTGACCCATGCCATCGGCGCCGAGGTCCTGAACCTCGACATCGCCGCCGACCATAGCCAATCCGTCATCGACGAGGTGACGCGCCTGGTCGCAGACCGTGGAGTGCTGCTGTTCCGCAAGCAGACCATGACCCCGGAACAGCATGTCGCCTTCGCCCAGCGTTTCGGGCCGTCGGCGCCGACGCCGGGCGTCACCCGCTATCTGCTGAAAGGGCATCCCGAGCTGTTCGTCATCGCCAACCGGGACGAGGACGGCAACCTCTTGGAGACGCGGGAAACGGCGCGCATCTGGCATGCCGATCATTCCTTCGTCGAGAAGCCCTGCACCTATTCGATGCTCTATTGCCGCCACCGGCCGAAGATCGGCGGCACCACCATGTATACGAACATGTACCGGGCCTACGAGACCCTGTCCGAGCCGTTCCGGACCATGATCGACGGGCTGTCGGCGGTGCATGATTTGAACTACGTGCCCGACCTGAAGAACCGCAAGCCGCGCAGCGCCGAGGAAATCGCCTCGACGCCGCCGGTCGAGCATCCGATGGTCATCACCCACCCGGTCTCGGGCCGCAAGGCGCTGTATGTCAGCGAGGCCTTCACCCGTTGCATCGTCGGCATGACCGAGGAGGAGAGCAAGCCGATCCTCGATTATCTGTTCGCCCATTCGGTGCGTCCCGAATTCACCTACCGGCATTTCTGGGACGAGGACGACGTGCTGTTCTGGGACAATCGGGTGGTGATGCATTACGCGCCCCGCGACTACGACCCGGACAACACGTCCGAGGACAACTGGCGCTACATGCTGCGCGCCACCATCGATCCGGTGGACCGGCCCTTCTAGGCAGCCGGGCCGAGCGGCTGGCGGCGCGGGGGGCGCGCCGACTAGAGTACCCGACTGGAGAAGCCGCCGCCGCCCGCCGGTCCGGGGCGACAGGAAGGAGCCGGGCATGGATTTCGCCCTCGATGACGATCAGACGGCTATCGTCGAGACCGCGCGCAGATTCGCGCGCGACGTCCTGTTGCCCGGTTACTTGGCGCGCGAGGCGGCGGGCGAGGCCGACCGGGCGCTGCTGCGCGAGATGGGCGGCCTCGGCCTGATCGGCGCCGACCTGTCGTCGGAACATGGCGGGCTGGGAACCGGCGGTCTGACCGTCGGCCTGATCGTCGAGGAACTGGCGCGGGGCGACTACAATGTCGCCAACATGGTCCTCAGCGGGTCGCTGATGGGGCGGATCGTCCAGGATTTCGCGACCGCCCCCTTGGCCGCCGCCGCGCTGCCGCCGGTGGTCGCCGGCGAGGCGCTGCTGGCGCTGGGCCTGACAGAACCGCGCGGCGGCTCCGACGCCGCCAACCTCCAACTCAAGGCGCGGCGCGCCGGCGACGGCTATGTCCTGAACGGCGAGAAGACCTCGATCTCGGCCGCGGCGCATGCCGACGCGGTGGTGCTGTTCGCCCGCACCGGGGCCGAGGACGCCGGCGCCCACGGCGTCAGCGCCTTCCATGTCCCCCTCGACCTGCCGGGGATCGCGCGCACCCGGTTCGACGATCTGGGCCAGACGATCATCGGCCGGGGCAGTCTGCATTTCGACGATGTCCGCCTCCCCGCCCGCCATCTGCTCGGCGACGAGGGCGGCGGCTTCACCCAGGTCATGCGGGGCTTCGACTACAGCCGGGTGCTGCTGGGCCTGACCTGCCTCGGTGCGGCCCGCGCCTCCCTGGACGAGACCTGGCAATATATTCAGGAGCGCGAGGCGTTCGGCCAGCCGATCGCCAGGTTCCAGGGGGTGAGTTTCCCGCTGGCCGAGGCCGAGACCCATCTGACCGCGGCCCGGGATCTGTGCTACCGGGCGCTGTGGCTGCGCGACAGCGGCCTGCCGCACACGGCCGAGGCGGCGATGTGCAAATGGTGGCCGCCGAAGATCGCGGCCCAGATCATCCATCAATGCCTGCTGACCCACGGCCATTACGGTTACACCACCGACCTGCCGCACCAGCAGCGCTGGCGGGACGTGATCGGGATCCAGATCGGCGACGGCACCGAGCAGATCATGAAGATGATCGTCACCCGCGAGAGGATCGGGCGGATGGCCTTGCAGTACTGAACCGCGCTAGGGTGAGAATCGAATCCCGACGACGCGGCGGATCGCCGTGCGCGGCACCAGGGGAGGCGCCAGGGGAGGCGAGAGATGGATTTCGGACTGAGCGAGGAACAGCGAGCCTTTCAGGAAACCGCCCGGCGCTTCGCGCGCGAACGGCTGCTGCCTACCTATCAGGCGCGCGAAAAGAAGGGCGAATTCGACTGGGGCCTACTGAAGGAGATGGGCGATCTGGGCCTGCTCGCCATCGACCTGCCCGAGGAATATGGCGGGCTGGGGCTGGACACGCTGACCGTCGGCCTGGTCACCGAGGAGATCGGCTATGGCGATTTCGGCCTCGGCAACTACACCCTGATGGGCTCGCTGAACGGCCATATCGTCCTCGATCACGCCCATCCCGACATCGTCAATGACTGCCTGCCGAAACTGGCGGCCGGCGAGTTCGTCCTCGCCGTCGGCCTGACCGAGCCGCGCGGCGGCTCCGACGCGGCGAACCTGGCGCTGCGGGCGCGGCGCGACGGCGACGAATATGTGCTGGACGGCGAGAAGAGCGGCATCACCAGCGCCACCTTCGGCAACGCCATCGTCCTGTTCGCCCGCACCGAGGATGGCGGCGCCCGCGGCGTCAGCGCCTTCTATGTGCCGATGGACTTGCCGGGAATGACTGCCAACGCGTTCGAACCGTTGGGCGAGCACACGGTCGGCTGGGGCAATCTCCAGTTCGACGGGGTGCGCATTCCGGCGAGGAACCTGATGGGCGCCGAGGGCGGCGGCTTCACCCAGGTCATGCAGGGCTTCGATTGCAGCCGGATCCTGCTCGGCCTGATGTGCATCGGCGCGGCCCAGGCCTCCCTGGACGAGACCTGGCAATATGTCCAGGAGCGGGAGGCCTTCGGCCAGCCGATCGCCAGGTTCCAGGGGGTGAGCTTCCCGCTGGCCGAGGCCGAGACCCATCTGACCGCCGCCCGGGACCTGTGCTACCGGGCGCTGTGGCTGCGCGACAACGGCCTGCCGCACACGGCCGAGGCGGCGATGTGCAAATGGTGGCCGCCGAAGATCGCGGCCCAGATCATCCATCAATGCCTGCTGA
>Ga0070729_10001809_pt1 | contig 30537 bp, 28 predicted proteins | sample tdDd472_FD_66725 | JGI IMG/M metagenome (GOLD analysis project Ga0070729, IMG submission 66725) | Marine sediment microbial communities from the Atlantic coast under amendment with organic carbon and nitrate - tdDd47.2 | ecosystem: Environmental > Aquatic > Marine > Coastal > Sediment | place...
GCAAAAATGCCATGTCTGATAAAAAACCACTCTCGGTTGGTATCGTTGGCAATTGTGGAGAAATACTCCCCGAAATGCTAAAACGAAACATTATTCCCGATGTACTGACAGATCAAACATCTGCTCATGATGTACTAAACGGTTATGTTCCTATGGGAATTAGTTTTGATGATGCAAATAAACTACGCGTTTCAAATCCTGCCGAATATATGCAAAAATCGCGTGAAACAATTGTTGTTCATGTTAAAGCAATGCTCGAAATGCAGAAACGTGGGGCTATTACATTTGATTATGGTAATAATATCCGTGGAGAGGCAAAAGAAAACGGCTTAACCAACGCCTTTGATATCCCCGGATTTGTTCCGGAATACATCCGTCCCCTCTTTTGTGATGGAAAAGGACCATTCCGCTGGGCTGCTCTTTCGGGTAATCCTGAAGACATTTACGTGACCGATCAGGCTGTAATTGAAGCCTTCCCCGAAGATGACGCATTGATAAGATGGATAAAATTAGCACGGGAAAAGGTTCATTTCCAAGGTCTTCCATCAAGAATTTGCTGGCTGGGATACGGTGCGCGTGCCAAAATGGGTAAAATATTTAATGACCTTGTAGCCTCGGGAAAGGTTTCTGCCCCTATTGTTATTGGTAGAGATCATCTTGATTGCGGATCGGTTGCATCACCAAATCGTGAAACAGAAGCTATGCTGGATGGCAGTGATGCTATCGCTGATTGGCCAATTCTTAATGCAATGTTAAATGCTGTTGGCGGTGCAAGCTGGGTATCTTTCCATCATGGTGGCGGTGTGGGAATTGGGAAATCTCTCCATGCAGGAATGGTTATTGTTGCTGATGGTACCCCTGAGGCCGCTGAACGTCTTGAACGTGTACTAACTTACGACCCGGGAATGGGAATTGTTCGCCACACTGATGCCGGTTATGAACGTGCTGAAAAAAATGCAAAATCTTTTGGTGTAAAAATTCCTATGATGAAATAAATCTTATTTGCCGGACAAACCTTCGGATTTGTCCGCTATTCTTTTTATTATTACAACAGTAATAATTAATAAATTGGAGAACGAGAATGAAAGTCCTGGTAGCAGACAAATTTCCCGATGCTTACGTTGAAAAAATGAAAGCAAACGGATTAGAAGTTATTTATGAACCTAAACTTGGCGAAAACGACCTTCCTGAAGCGGCAAAAGAAGTTGACATCGTCGTTGTTCGTTCCACAAAAGTTAATGCCGCGACCATTACTAACGCCAAAAACCTTAATTTAGTTATACGTGCGGGTGCCGGCTATAATAATATCGATGTTGCTACATGTAACAAAAAAGGTGTTTATGTTGCCAACTGCCCCGGTATGAATTCTGTTGCAGTTGCAGAACTTGCAATTGGTTTAATGGTTTCACTTGACAGAAGAATTCCTGATAACGTTGCAGATTTCAAGAACGGTGTCTGGAATAAAGCACTCTACAGCAAAGCCGACGGTCTCAAAGGCAAAAACCTCGCTATCGTTGGGTTCGGAAATATTGGGAAAGAAGTTGCCGAACGCGCAAAAGCTTTCGGGATGAATGTATACGCCAAGGATATCTCACGCGTTGAAGGAGAAAAAATAACTGTTTTTGATGATATGGAAAAAATTCTTCCAATAGCAGATGTTGTTTCTCTTCATCTTCCTGCTACTTCTGATACAAAAGGTTTGTTTAATGACTCCATGTTTGCTCACATGAAGGAAGGTGCGATACTTATCAATACCTCTCGTTCAGAAATTGTGGATGAAAAAGCGTTAATCAAAGCCGTGAAAGAGAAAAACCTACGTGTAGGTTTGGATGTATTTGCAAATGAACCAGAAGGTAAATCCGGTAGCGTTAGCTCCGAACTTCAATCTCTTGAAAATGTTTATGTTACACATCATATTGGTGCATCAACTCAACAGGCACAAAATGCTGTAGCAGCCGAAACTGTAAATATTATCATGAAGTTTGTAAACAGCGGTGTTATTGCTCATTGGGTCAACAAGGCAAGAATAAATGAAAAACATTTCCAACTCGTCGTAAAACACTATGACAAACCGGGTGTGTTAGCTTCTGTATTTGATGTCTTAAGAATGGACGATATAAACATTGAAGAAGTGGAAAACGTTATTTTTGACGGTGGATTGGTAGCTTGCTGCACAATGAAACTTCGTAAAGCAGCAGGTGAAGAGTTGCTTAATATCATCAGAAATAATCCTAACGTGCTCACTGTTTCACACGTTGAAGTATAAGATTTTTGAATTTTTGCTTAGAAGGAGAGTCGATGGCTCTCCTTTTCTATTTTAACCCCACTAAATCCCGTTTTATAAATGAAAAGGAAAAATCAAATTTTTGTCATTGCAAACTAAGATACCAGCTCCTATCCTCATACAACATAGAAGATTGATAAGAAATCAACCTACCCGGCACTTCCTCTTTGTTAAAGGGAATTTTAGCATAGTTTAAAATCTAAACGTACTTTACTTCAACAATCTCTTTAATCAGTCCCTTGTAGAATGGAAGGCGCAACATTTCATTAAGCCCTTCGATCTCATTTTCAGTCAACTCAAAATAAACCTGATCCAGCTTATTTTTAATCAAGGAGGTCAATTTATCATCAAATGCGGCATTAGCAAGATATGTATCAACATTATCTTCAATCTTTTTATCAAGCGAAACCAGAGTTTTGTTAAACTCTTCAATTACGTCTTTACTCTTTGAGGCAACTACAAAATTTACGTATGGATAATCGATCATATCTGCAACCTGGTCAGAAAATGACAATCCCTTTTCGTAAAGCGAATTCTCAAAATTTTCCATGCCGCTAATAATGTAATTTTTTGTGTCCATATCAAAATCACCGGTATCAATAGTAACATCAATATCTTTTTTAAGTTTCTCCTGAAACAGCAGCTTACTCAAAATTATTTCATTGGAAGTTACATCGCCCCGCATGAAAAATGAATCTATCGCGCCCCCTCCCTGAAAGTACAAATAGCTGTTGGACAACTCACCATCAAACGATAAAGCTACTTTTTTAGAGACAAACAATTCCTTGTGAGTTAATAAATCACAGGTTGGTATCAGGGCAAGATCATATTCGCCTGCCATGGTCTGTTTAGCCAATATAGCAGAAGAAGAACCACTAACCGCCATCTTATATTTATCATTCAATGAAAATGCAAAAAGAGCCGCAAACACATTTTGTGGAATTCCAAATTTCATATATATTATCCTAATTCAAAAAAAAAGCCGCAAACAAGCGGCTTTATAAAATTCTTAAAAACTTATTATCTCTGGTTTTTATCTTTAATTCTTGCAGCCTTACCGGAAAGTTTCCTTAAATAATAAAGTTTTGCTCTTCTAACTTTACCTTCTCTTAGAACTTCAATTTTGGCTATTTTAGGAGAGTTATATGGGAATATTCTTTCAACACCAACACCGCTGGTTACTTTACGCATGGTAAAAGTTCTACCCATCCCGCTGCTTTTAATCGCAATAACATCACCTTCGAAGGGCTGAATTCTCTCTTTATCACCCTCGATAACTCTAACGTGCACTCTGATCCTGTCGCCAGCTTTAAACTTCGGCAATTCATCTTTTCTCACCTGATCAGCAACAAGCTCTGTTAATTTATTCATAACCTACTCCACACTATTAATGTTTTTCCACTTTTCTGTTAAACTTTTGGATTGTTCTTCTTTCCAATCCTTAATTTTTTTATCATGCCCCGAAAGAAGAACTTCCGGAACTTTTATTCCTCTGTATTCTGCCGGACGGGTATAAAATGGTGCTTCAATATACTCACCATCCATAAACGAATCCTGCAAAGCAGATTCGCTATCATTCAAGACCCCCGGTATAAGTCTTACAACTGCATCAACAACCATTAGCGCGGGGAGTTCTCCACCGCTTAGCACAAAATTACCGATGGATATTTCATCAGTAACAAAGTGCTCTCTCACCCTGTCGTCAACACCTTTATAATGTCCGGCAATAATTAGTATATTATTTGCAAGTGAAAATCTGTTTGCTTCTTTCTGATCAAATATTTTTCCCATGGGCGTGGTAAAAATAATATGATCGTACTTTCTTTCACCCTGCAATTTTTCAATACACTCAAAGAACGGTTCCGGTTTTAACAGCATACCGGGTCCGCCGCCAAAAGGCTTATCGTCTATCTGGCGATGTTTATCAAATGCATAATCTCGTAAATTATGCACTACTATTTCTACAATACCCTTATCCTGCGACCTTTTAACAATGCTTACATTAAGCGGACTTACAAGTAATTCGGGGACTGCTGAAATTATATCAATCCTCATCATCGTAAATACTTTCCTCACCCGGTTTCAAATATAAAGTTTTGTTTTCCTGATCAAAAGAATCAACAAAAATTTTAACTACCGGGATAAGTAACTCTTCACCGTCGTCACTAATTATCACCAGAACATCATTCGCGGGCGTTTCAATCAAATCTTCTATTACGCCAACTTTAATATCATTCCTTATTACAACAGAGCCAATAAGATCATGAACATAAAATTCATCCTCTTTCAGTTTAACTAACTCTGCCGGGAGAATAAAAAACTTCTTTCCAATTAAAAAAGAAGCCTCATCCGATGAATTAAAATTCCGGAATTTCAAAAATATTTTATTCCCGTTAATTGCTGAATCTTCAACAAAAAAGGGTCTTACTACTCCATAAATCTCAATCAAAACAGATTGCAAATTTTGAAATCTGTCAGGGAAATCGGAATAAGAGTGGATCGATAAAAAGCCGTCAGAATCGACAGCTTTAATTTCACCGATCAAAACATAATCTTCCAAAAACCTTAATCCAGGATTTTAAGAATCGCGCGTTTTCCATCTTTTGCCGCGATAGCCGTAAGTAAAGTTCTCATGGCCTGCGCCGTTTTACCCTGTTTACCGATAACCTTGCCGACATCTTCCGCGCCAACCTTGAGAGTCATCTCGATGGTCTTTTCATTGGGCATAGTTTCTTCAATAGAAACCGATTCGGGATTGTCAACAAGATGCTTGGCAATGAATTCGATAAATTCTTTCATAACAGTACCTTTATAAGTTTAGAAACAGGGTACTTATTTAACAAAGCGACTCAGTAATCCGGATAAAGCGAGGAAAAACGAGAATTAAACTTTATCCTCTGTCTGTTCACTCTCAGAAGCAGTACCCTTTACTTCCGGTTCTTCAATTTCAGCCTTGGGTTCTTCGGTTACTTCAGCTTCTACCTTTTCAGCCTTGGGTTCTTCGGTTACTTCAGCTTTAACTTCTTCCTTTTTTTCAGCCTTTTTAGCAGCAGGTTTTTTTACTTCATTTTTATTCAACCATGCTTCTACCTGCGCATTTATTTCATCTTCGGCTACACCTTTTTTTAATAGGTTTCTTCTTAGATTAACACCACTTTTTGATAATAAATTATTCACAGTGATAGTGGGCTGCGCTCCAACTCCTAACCAATATAATGCTCTTTCCGCGTTTATCTCAATCGTAGCAGGTTCCGATTTTGGGTTATACAAACCAATTGATTCGATGAACTTACCGTCTCTAGGCGAACGTGCATCGGCTGCAACAACTTTATATATAGGTTGTCTCTTCTTACCCATCCTTCTTAGTCTTAACTTAACAGCCAAATTAGTATCTCCTCCAAATTATTATTTTTCTTACTAAATCAATTATATCTTAACTTTTTAAAATTTTTGCCTAACATTTTTTTACCGCCCTTGCTATTAAACATCTTCATCATTTTTTGCATCTCTTTGAACTGTTTAATAAGACGATTTACTTCTTGTATTGAATTTCCACTGCCGATTGCAATTCTTTTTCTTCGGCTCCCGTTTAACACGGTAGGATTTTTTCTTTCTTCTCTTGTCATCGATTGAATTATTGATTCAACCTTAACAAGCTCTTTTTCATCAACATCAGCATCTTTCATAGCCGAACCAATGCCGGGTATCATCCCCATGATTGATTTCAAAGAACCCATTTTTTTAATCATTTTAATCTGCTTAAGAAAATCTTCAAAGTCAAACTTATTCGACATCAGTTTTTTACCGAGGTCTTCAGCTTCACTTTGATCTATCTGCTCCTGAGCTTTTTCAACGAGGGAAACGACATCACCCCTGCCCAAAATTCTTGAAGCAAGCCTGTCAGGATGAAATACCTCTAGTGTATCAAGCTTTTCACCTAAACTAACAAATTTTACCGGTTTGTCAACCACAGCCTTGATAGAAAGAGCACAACCGCCTCTCGTATCACCATCAAGTTTTGTAAGAACAATCCCGTCAAATGAAACCCTGTCATGAAACGCTTTTGCAGAGTTCACGGCATCCTGTCCGGTCATGGAATCAACAACGAATAATGTTTCACTCGGTTTTACAGCTGATTTGATAGCTGTAACTTCATCCATCAGTTTTTCATCAACATGTAAACGACCGGCAGTATCAACAATTACCGTGTTCGCACCATTTTCTTTTGCATAAACTACGGCTTCTTTAGCAATTCTTACAGCGTCATTGCTATCATCAATAGAAAATACAGGAACATTTATCTGTTTTCCAAGCAGCTTTAATTGTTCGCGAGCTGCCGGCCTATAAACATCCGCAGCTGCAAGTACAACACTTCTGTTTTTTGTTGTAAGATATCGAGCCAGCTTACCACTAAACGTTGTTTTACCGGAACCTTGTAAACCAACCAGTAAAATAACTGTAATCCCGTTGGGATTAATCGACATCTCATAACTTGTACCACCCATTAATTTTGCCAATTCATCGTAAAATATTTTCGTGATCAACTGACCTGGTGTTACAGAGTTTACAACTTCACTGCCTAATGCTCTATCCTTAACATCATCAATAAACTTCTTGGCTACTTTATAGTTCACATCAGCGTCAAGAAGTACTCTTCTAATCTCACGAAGGGAATCCGAAATGTTATCTTCGCTGATTCTTCCTTGTCCTGTTACCTTATTTAACGCTTTTTCAAGCTTTTGTGTTAAGTCTTCGAGCATAAATCTGAATTAAAATAATAAAATATTTTTTTTTATCAAATACAATATAAAGATTACCCCTGCAGCGCATTTGCGCCGGAAACAATCTCAATAATTTCACTAGTTATAGATGCCTGACGTTCTTTATTGTAAGTCATCTGTAATTGACGAATCATCTCTTTCGCATTCTCGGTAGCCATATCCATGGCAGTCATACGGGCACCCAACTCAGCTGCATAAGATTCGAGCAAGGCACTCCACAATTGTGCGTTAAGGTATTTCGGTAATAAATAATTAATAATTGAAGCCTTATCCGGCTCGTAAATATAATCAACTACTTGTTCGTTATTTTCTGGAACTTCCGTAGAAAAAGGCTCAATAGGAAATAGTTGCTGAACAGTTATTTCCTGTTGAATTACAGATTTAAACTTATTAAAAACTATAACAACACGATCAATCTCATTGTTAAGATATTTTTGCTTTAAATCAGCCACGAGCTTAACGGCAAATTCAAATTCCAGATGAGCAAATACATGTGGAAAAGATTGTACAATATTATAATTTAATCTTTTAAAGTAATCTGAACCTTTTTTTCCAACACAATAAAGGTCTAAATCACCACTTTTAACATATTCCGAATACTCATTCTTGAGCATAGATTCAAGCTGGCGGATTACATTCATGTTAAAGGCGCCGCATAACCCACGATCGGAAGTGACAAGAACGATGGCAACTTTCTTCACCGGTTTCACATCGAACAATGGATTTTTAATATCTTTCTCAACAGATAAAAGATGAGTAAGCATCTGAGATATCTTTCTCGAGTAAGGACGGGCATTGATCATGTTCTCCTGAGCCCTTCTCAACCTCGCGGCGGCGACCATTTTCATCGCTTTAGTGATCTGCTGGGTGTTTTTTACACCCGTGATCCTGTTTTTTATATCTCTTAATGTTGCCATATTTTTCTATATTTTATAGACACAAAAAACCAATATCGATAATTTCACGATATTGGTTCAATGAATTTTACAATAATTTATTCACTAACTTTAAATTTCGAAGTAAACTCCGAAACAGTTTCTTTAATTCCGGCTATAATATCGTCGGATAAAACTTTTTTAGCTCTTATATTATCCAATAATTCAGGCTTTTTGAGTTCAACGTATTCAATATACTCTTTTTCAAACCTTTTTACATCCTTCACGGGAATATCTTCCAAGAAACCCTGAGTACCAATATACACGCTCAATACTTGTTTTTCAATAGGTGCCGGTACATACTGCCCCTGTTTCAACAATTCAACAAGTCGTTCACCTTTTGCAAGCGTTCTTTGAGTTGCTTTATCAAGGTCGGAACCAAATTTCGCGAATGCTTCAAGTTCCCGGAACTGTGCCAAATCAAGCTTTAATGAACCGGAAACCTTTTTCATGGCTTTAATCTGAGCGTTACCACCCACGCGGGATACCGAAATACCTACCGATATCGCCGGACGAACACCAGAGTTAAACAGGTTCGGCAAGAGATAAATCTGGCCGTCAGTAATTGAAATAACGTTTGTGGGAATATATGCTGATACGTCACCCTGCTGGGTTTCGATTATAGGCAATGCAGTTAATGAACCACCACCTAATTCATCATTTAATTTTGAAGCGCGCTCAAGCAAACGTGAATGTACATAAAATACGTCACCGGGATATGCTTCGCGGCCCGGAGGTCTTCTCAACAATAGAGATAATTCACGATATGCAACCGCTTGCTTTGAAAGATCATCATAAACGATAAGAGAATGTCTTCCTGTATCCCTGAAATGCTCACCAAGAGTTGCACCGGAATAAGGAGCAATATACTGCAAAGGAGCTGGTACGGAAGCCGGAGCAACAACTATTGTAGTATAATCCATGGCACCGTGTTCTTCCAGTTTAGCAACTACCTGGGCTATAGTAGAACTCTTTTGACCAATGGCAACATAAATACAATAAACAGGGTTAACACCTTCTGCTTTAGCCTGCTCACTATGTGTATATTTTTGATTGATGATAGTATCAAGCGCAATAGCTGTTTTACCTGTCTGGCGATCACCGATGATAAGCTCACGCTGGCCCCTTCCGATAGGTATCATGGCGTCAATCGCTGTTATACCGGTCTGGAGTGGCTCTTTAACAGGTTGTCTTGCAACAACACCAAGAGCTTTTCGCTCAATAGGCATGTATTTATCAAACTCAACCGGACCTTTACCATCGTACGGCTGACCAAGAGGATCAACAACCCTACCCAAAAGTTTATCACCAACGGGGAAAGAGGCAACACGTTTTGTTCTTCGTACAGTATCACCTTCTTTAATGAGAGCAGATTCACCAAACAATACACAACCCACACTATCTTCTTCAAGGTTGAGAACCATTCCGGTTACATCATGCGGGAATTCAAGAAGTTCACTCGACATAACGTTCGAAAGTCCGTACACACGCGCGATACCATCGCCAACCTGTAATACGGTTCCAACATCATATATTTCGGCTTCGTTTTCAAAACCGGCTAATTGTTTTCTTAAAATTGCAGAGACTTCATCAGGTCTAACTTCTGCCATTTTTATACCTTAAATATTTTTCTAATTCCGGAACTAATTATCATGAAGAAGTTTTTTCTTCAGCAAACGCAACTGGTTTTTAACAGAAGCGTCAATCAATGTATCACCGTATTGAGCCACAAAACCACCAATAAGTTCTTTATCGATTTCATAACTCAGTTCCACGTCTTTATCAGTTATGCTTTTAAAATTGGATTCTAATTTTTCACCTTGTGACTTATCCAATTCAACTGCACTTTTTATTTTAACGCGTACAATACCATACTTCTCATCACGTAATTCAAGAAATCTTTTTAGAATGTATGGTAAATCTATAATTCGTTTTTTCTCAAGCAAAAAGATCAAAAACTCAAGGCTCTCTTTTTCAATTTCTCCACCAAAAAGCGCCTCAATTATATCTCTCTTTTTACTTTCCTGAACCACCGGACTAGCGAGCATTACTCTAAGCTCGTGGGAACCGGTATAAGTATTTAATACTAATTCAACGTCAGCCGCAATTTTAACAAAATTACCCTTATCATCCGCCAGGGAGTTCAGGGCTTTTGCATATCTGGTAGATACGTTATAACTACTCATAACTAATTCTTGGATAAATCATCTATGTATTTATTTACCAGTTCGATCTGCTTGTTTTTATCAAGTGTTTCACGAACTATTTTTTCGGCGGCATCAACCGCAATTTCAGCTACCTGTGATTTAAGCTTAACGAAAGCTTCCTGATTTTTACGCTCAATCTCAGATTTGGCAGCTTCAATCATTTTCTGAGTTTCGGCTTTTGTTTTCGCCTCATTTTTCTCACGAAGATCTTCAGCTAATTTTTTAGCCTGATCTATAATCTGCCTTGCTTCCTCTTCAGCTTTGGCAATTCCTGCCTTGTTATCTTGAACCATCTTCAAAGCTTCCGCCTGTGCGGTTTCCGCTTTTTTTAATGATTCCTCAATAAACTTTTCTCTATCGCTTAGCGAGTTTAATATCGGTTTCCAGGCAAGTTTTTTCAGCACTAACAAAAGGAAAATAAATGTAATAACCGTCCAGAATATCAATCCGGGGTTAACATCCAGTAATCCTCCGTTCCCGCCGCCCGAAGCTAAAACCATAGCAGCCAGGTTATTTATAACAAGCATATAAATATCCTTACGTTTTTATTAAAACAAAAGGAGTGTAAAAAATACACCCCGCCTTAACCGATTATTTCAATGCCAATAGAATACAAATAACTAGCGCGAATAGAGAAATACCTTCTATAAGAGCCGCAGCAATAATCATAGAAGTTCTGATATCTCCGGCAGCTTCAGGCTGACGACCGCTTGCATCCATTGCTGAACTTGCAAGTTTACCAATACCGAAAGCACCACCGATAACTGTTAACGCCGCACCGAAACCGGCTGCCAAGTATGCGAAATCCATTTATATTCCTCCTAGTAAATTATAATAAATTAATGTTCCTGATGCACGGCCATCCCAATAAACAGAGATGACAACATTGTAAAGATGTATGCCTGTATCAAGGCAACCAATATTTCCAGTAAATAGATGAACAGCGCAAAAGCTATTGATACCGGCGCGACAAAATAGGTTTGAAGTATAAATATCAAACCAAGCAACGCCAGAATAACTATATGACCCGCTGTCATGTTTGCAAATAACCTTATCGCAAGAGCGAAAGGTTTAGTAAATAAACCTAATATTTCAACTACCAACATTATTGGTACCAGCCAAAATGGCAGTCCATGCGGCAGTAATCCTTTAAAATACCCGAAAGCACCGTTTTTCATCATTCCGCCACCCTGGATAACAATAAAGGATATTGTTGCCAGCGATGCGGTAACAGCTATATTACTCGTTGCTGTTGAGCCGTAAGGCAAAAGACCCAGGAAGTTACAAGTTAAAATGAAGAAAAATGCAGTGAGCAGGTAAGGAACAAACTTTTCATAACCCTTGCCGATAGTTGGTCTGGCAATTTCATCTCTCACGAACAATATCAGAACTTCCATCACGTTATTTACACCTTTAGGAACCATGGAAGTTTTATACGCTCTGGCAACCCTGGAAAGCACCAGAACAAGAATAATCACTGCCAGCCACATGAAAACAACATGACGTGTTATCGAGATATCTATCCCGAACAGATGAAATTCCGGTAAATGAATAACACCAAACGGTGGAAATTCCAACTCTTTCCCGTCCAGAATGTGATGCATTATCCAGCCGGTATCCTGTGCTTTTTCCGCCACGTGGGCTAATGTATCCGAAACAACCGCTTTTGTTGAGTTTATATCCATTTTATATTCGGTGATTTTCTAAGTCTTCAACTTGTTAAAATGATAAATTTTATGCACCATGGTCAAAACATAAAATATAAAGAATACTAATATAAAAGCATATTGATCAATATTCAAGAATATTAATAAAATTAAAATGACCAGAAGCACCACGAACATGCTTAATAAGGTGCCTCCAAGTGCAACTATGTAAAAAGTTCTTGTTGATTTTTTGATAGAGTAATCTACCGCGAAATGAACGGCGGTGGCATCAACAAATGTGAGCACTACCGCGAAAAGAGATGCTGTAAGCATTGCTGTGTTGATTACATCTGTAAAATACAAAATTATTATCGGAATTCCCCCGATTATATGTATCAACAAAGTCTGAAGTAGTTTTTTTTTCAATCTTTTTTCTTTTTATTTAACTCAAGTACCGCCCGAATAAAATTGTAGATGGCGGCAGAACTTCCGAATAATGATAAAGAAACAGTTAAAGCCGGGAATATACCAAACTTTTCATCGAGCCATTTACCAAGGAAAAACATTAATATTACTGTCGCTGCCAGTTGGAAACCTAATCCCAGGTATGGACCAACCTCGGCATATACCGGTTTATCCCCGGTTTTATTTTTCATTATAGTAACTGGTCTTGAGGCTCTTTAATCGAAAATTTTTCAGGCTCATTTTTCATGCTTGTTCTCCCTTCAAAGAGCGCACCTTCTTCAATTACGAGAATTTTTGCACGAACATCCGCTGTTACAGTAGAGTTTTTCTCTAGCACAAGCTTTTCCGATGAACTGATTTTTCCTTCTAACTTACCATTTATAGTAATATTTTTTGCCTCAATATCTCCATTTATAACAGAAGATTCACCGAGAGTAAGGTTCCCGTTTACATACACAGAACCAATAACACTGCCATCGATTCGAACGTTCCCCTCGCTGCTTAATTTCCCTTCAATTTTTACACCTGTGCTGAGAATACTTACATCCTCATTGGAAGAATAGTTATTCCTCGCCATTGAAATTCATCTCCTATTGTTTATCAGTAATTCAAGCGGATCAACAGCTTTGCCCCCCTGCCACAATTCAAAGTGGAGATGGGGTCCGGATGTGTTTACACCCGAATTGCCACTCAAAGCTATAAGTTCCCCCTGATTTACATAGTCTCTTTCTTTTACCATCAAGCTTGAACAATGTTTATATAGCGAATAATATTCATCATCATGCTTAATAAGTACTTTATATCCGTCTTCAATTGTATAATTTGCAAATAATACAATTCCCCCGGCAGTAGCATACACCGGTGTCCCTGTTTTTACCCCGTAATCTATTCCCATGTGTCCTTCTTCAGGTTTGTAACCGTATATTACAAAACCTTTTACCGGATTCACAAAAAAATGACCTGTATTATTTCCATCTCCAAAAATTCTCTCAATTAAACTTATTAAACTTCCAAAAACACTTCCTTCAATTGGTATTATTTCATCAACATTTGCTTTCAGCGTATCATAAACAGCAGAGGTTGAATCAAGAGAATCAGCCTGCTCAGCAAGGATCAATGCAAGTTCAAGTTTTTTATTCGAAGATGATACATCCCTTATCTGGGTCGCAAGAAAAACTATCTTTTCTTCTAAATCTTTTAACTTTGCACTTTCTGTTTCCAACTGTTCATTCTCAAGTATAAATACCAGTCTTTTTGCCGGGGTTAATGCAATGACAGCAGAAACAACCACTGCAATTAAAAGAGTATATAAAAATGCCATTCCCAGAAGTTTGTAAACACTAACCTTATACCTCTTGGTGGTTATCGCAGGAAAATTAGAAGTAATATAAACTGATGATTTTCTTAAATCACTTATGCGAAGTTTTGGCATATCTTGCTATATTTTTTTTGCAAATGTACCGCCTAATATACCATTATTTTATCTCTAAGAAAAGATTTTACTAAGCGTTAAAAGTGGAGTTAATTTCCTGCCGCAATCGAAATGACCTTCGGGACATTTTTTATATCCGTGAATCCCGCATGGTTTACATCTAACGTCATCCAACCCAATAGAGCCGCTACCTTCCATATAAGGATAAAACCCAAAAGATGGAACGGTTGAACAATAGATTGTATATACTTTCGTCCCGGCGGCAGTTCCCATGTGAGAGGGGGCACTATCATTGGAGATGATAAACTCCACGTGCCGTAATAATTCTACAGTACCCGGGATGGAAAATTCGCCGGAAATGTTAATAATATTTTTTTTTGAATTTCCTCTTATTCTCTCACATAAATCCCAATCAGTTTTTCCCCCGATTAAAAAAACGGTATAACCCTTTGCTTGAATTGCGGAAGCGATAGTTGCAAAATATTCTTCCGGATATTTTTTTGTTTCCCAAACCGAACCGGGTGCTATCGCGACTTTTTTCCCGGGATACTTATTTACTATTTCCGTTACTCTGCTGCCTTCACCTGATTCAACTTGCAATTCTGGTATGATTCGCCAATCACCATGATAATCAATCAGCGATAAGTTTCTTTCAACTTCATGAGCAGCTTTATCATACTTAATTATATTTGTGAATACTATCGGAAGTGTTGAGTTGGAAAAACCCGTACTGTTTTTGATGCCGCTAAAATAAACAAGCATTGCTGTTCTGAGGGACCTATGAGGGGTTATTATGCTAGTATAACCTGAGTTTTTAAATATTTTTGCAAATTTGATTACAGAAGCGATTGATTTATGCTTTCCCCTTTTGTCCAGAACAAATACTTCGTCAACGTAAGGAGAAGCATTAAATACGTCTGCAGTAGCAGGTATTGAAACAACACCGATATGATTTTTAGAGTCTCTTTTTTTTAGTACTTGGATAAGAGGGAGGGTTAATATTGCATCACCCGGAAATGCAGTTTGAATAATTAATATTTTTTGCGGCATATCAATATTTCCAGATATTGTGCATCCAGAACCATTGTTCAGGATAGATACGCAAAGCGGCTTCGAGTTTAGACATGTAATTCTGATTTATCCAATGAATAATTTCATCTTTGGTACCCTTCACTTCTTCATAATGCATCCGCTCGAATGTTACCTGATAGGTATTATCCGGCTGACGAATCATGAGAAAAAAATAAATTGGAGCATTTGTTTTTTGCGCGATCGCTGCAGTACCAATGTACACGGCGGTTTCCTGTCCAAAAAACTTGACACGCATACCATCGCTGGGTCCCCTTTGGTCTCCAACCATGAGGATAGGTGACCCCTTTTGAAGCACTTTAAATACTTCTCGAACGCCGAGTCCAAGTGAAACGACGGTACTACCATAATATTCGCGTGTATCATTTATCCACTTATTTGCGTATGGATTTCGCTGTGGTTTTGCTAATGCATGAAATGGTCTTGCGGTAACGGCATTAAATGCAACTCCTGCAAGCTCCCAGTTACCAAAATGTGCAGAAAGAAGCAGAGCACCCTTGTTGTTTTCTAACTCTTTATTTAACTCATCAATATTAGTATATTTTATCTTACTTAGGAATTTTTCCCTTTTCGTGTTTTTAACACACGATATTTCGTGAAGAAGTATTACAACACTTCGATAGTTTGAAAGGACAAGTTCTTTAATTTCTTTTTCTGATTTTTCAGGAAATGCTATTTTGAGATTTTTTCGAATTATTTTTTTTCGCAGTGGTACAAAATAGTATAAAAATCGTGATAAAACCGAGGCAGTCGCCGCTGCCCGGTCTATTCCCAGCAAACTAAAAATCTTGACAAAAAATATGAGGATAAAATATTCTGCTTTATTCTGCATAATTATAGAGTTTAATTTGTCTGTACTCTTCTGCTCCAATTATCGTCTCTGATCTCACCTCTTTTAGTTGAGCTTAACAACTCGTAATCGCTAAACCCGGTGATGTCGCCAAATACGAAATAAACACCACCTTCCATCGAGTTATAATACCATATCTCGTGTGGTTTCATGTTCGTTTCGTTAGGGTATCTGTCGATCTGGTCCGGTTCACCGTAAAGGAGATAAACTCTCCCGCGATCGGTACGATATCCCTTTTTATAAAAAGAGCCATACCGCTCCATTACATAATCGATCCTGTACATATATTCAGTCTTGAATTCATTTTCCTGTGTGGAAGGATCGGGATCGCGTTTTTTCCAAAAATTATAAAAAAACTCTCTTTTTGAATTGAGAGAATCCAGTTTTTCATACTGGTCAATCTCATTAGCAGCAGCAATATATTTACATTTTGCAAACATATCATCCAATTCTTCTAAAGAACTGACACCAAACTCAGAGCCAAGATATTGAGCAAGAAACGCATCATTATTTATTGTGTCCTTAACACCGGGATTTATCATGTAAAATCTTTTTGTGCTACTTAATCCAATATTTTTAGTCGAATCAAATAAGGTTATCACGAAATTATATGAATCTGTTGGATAGCTTTTCATGTTGAGAATGCCAACTTCTACTATCGAAGCATTATTTCTGCCTATACTCTTACTTTTTTGCTCAACTAGAATTCCACGACTGTTATACAGGTTTCGCGTTAACAAAAGTGGTTCTTTTGTTCCCTTGTCGAGATTATATAACTCAGTATAATAAAACACTACCGGATTATTATTTGTAAATACCGTTACAGGATTTGGCATAACTTCAAGCGTGTTTTTATAAAAGATGGAATTTTTATTCGTATTTTCATTTTTGATATTCGATGCCAGCTGAATATCAGATAGTGAAAAGCCGTCCTTAATTCTGCCAATTACTGTTAGTGATTCTTTAAATTCTTTTTTCAATTCAGCATTTTGAGAATCCGTGCCCCTTACTATCATTTTATAATCCCCTTCCGGCACAAGGAATCCCAGAACTCCAACCAGAGACGTAGATGCAGCACCATCTGCTGCAATTGGGTTTTTAACACTCCAATCCCTTGATACCAGTGCTGTGTCAACACCATTCTTTTGGATTTCGATAAATAACCTGGCAGAAACGTAACTATTCCCATCTTCCGCGAAAGGAGTCAGCTGCTGCTGATTAAACGAATAGTAAAACTCTACAAAATTTGATGTTGAATCATACCCAAACTGAGCATAATCAAACTCAAATCCAAGTTCTTCCTGTGAAAACACGAATGAGTTTAGGACTAACACGAAAATAAATAGTAATAATTTTTTCATCCTGCTACTTCTTTTCTTCTGATTGTAATTTTAATTTTATGGTTTCAATATCTTTTCTTACCAGAGCATTCACTTCAGGATCATTTGATATCGTAAGAAATTTTTCGAAATATGGAAGAGCTTCCTCGTATAGCTCCTGCACATATAAAGTAATTCCTAAATTCCTGTAAGCATTCGCAAACGTAGGATCAAGCTCAATTATTTTAGAATATTCCTTAATTGCCAAATCAAAACTTCCCATCTGGGTATAAGCAAAACCAAGATTAAAATGAGCGAGAATATTATCCTGATCTCTGGCAATTGCTTTCTGGTATGCCGCAATAGCATTCCTGAAATCTTTTTTTCGTGCGAGAGCATTTCCCATGTTCATGTATGCAACAGCTTTATCTTGAAAAAATAAAGCTCTGTTATAATATTCAACCGCATTATTATAATTTTCCGCTTCATATTCTATATCACCGAGATGTATGTAAGCATCAAACTCGCTATAAACCGGCCTGGCTGAGAAAAATACGTAGAGGAATAAAAAAACGCTGATAAAATATGCCGGACGTTTAATTTTTTCCCAACTAAACTTCTGTGCCGCTTCAAATAGTTTTATTATTGCATAAGCAGCAACGATTATCAAAGCCGGGGTGATACCTAAACGATATCTTCCATTAACGAAAAATAACAGTGTGGCAATTATATATGTAAATATAAAAAGAAAAAACAAACCTTTCTTTTGTTTCTCACTGTACATGAAAACAAATCCTGCAAGTGCCAACAACGAAATAAGAAAATATCCCGGCAATGGTAATTGCAATATTTTACTATGATTTTCCCTGAAATAGTTTATATCCATAATAGTGGATTGTGGATTTTCTCCTTCACCAAAAAATAGAAAAAACTTATTCGCATACAGTAAAAGTGCATCGCCCGGTTCATCTAATATATAATCTATTCCCCTGCCGTACCAATACCCCGAAGCTTCATTTGCAGATAGTTTTTTGCCGGTCTGCCGCTGGGCATATTTTTGACCCGACATATCTTCACTGATATTAAATTGAGTTGGATTAAGATAGACTCCTGGTGAATCTTCATTATTGCCAAGGAAGAAATTTATCCCACCGTTTGTAGTTAGAATGACCAGCTCTCCTGATACCAGATAATTGTATGCTGTAACAGGTGCAATTGGAAGCATCGTACCTAGTGTAAAAATCATTGCGGCAGTATATTGCTTATTTTTGCTAAATATCTTTTTCCCTTCAATAACTAACCACACTATAGCAACAGGAGCAAACAATAAAATATTCCCCCTGAACAATGCCGATACTCCCAGCAAAACCCCAATACTAAACCAATGTTTTTGATCTAAGCGTTTACTATCATCCAAAAGTAATATGATAAGTAATGTTAAAAAAAAGACTTGATAAGTTTCAGAAAGTATCGCTCCACTGTAAAAGATAAAAACACTATAAAAAGTGGCAATTGTTGCAGCAATATATCCGGTAGTTGTTGAATAAAATCTCTTACCACCAATATAGATTAGAATAATTGTTGCTGTACTGACAAAACCTTGTAAAACACGAAAGATAAATAAAGAGTCACCAAATATTTTCATGTACAAAGCCATTAGATATGGATATACGGGAGCCATAAAAAATGCATCTTCTCCGGTCCATCCTACAGTTACCAGACTTTTTGCCCAATCATAATATATTTTAGAATCTGAGAATAGATGTAATATAAAAGGGGTACCACTTGTTTCAACGATATAAAATATTCTTAATAATAACCCTATTATTAAAAGGTATAAGAGATTTTTTTTTTCATCTTTATCTAATTTCAACAAGTCATTTTTAATATCATTCATAAAAAACCCGGTATTTCGCTATAAAAATATAATAAACTAACAAACTAAATTATCTTGTAAGATAATTCGCATTTTCAACATTAATCTGTTTTTGCCAATACCTGTTGTAAATTTCACCCCTTTTATTCGAGTGAATTTGTTTATAATTACCCAGGAAATTATAATCAGCAAAAACAAATATCACTCCACTTTCAATCTGATCATATCGCCATATTTCATAAGGGACCTGTTCTGATTCATTTGGATATCTCGATATATCATCTGGTTTTCCCAGCATTAAATATACTCTACCCCTGTCAGTTTTAAAGCCTTCTTTAGTAACCATATTTGAAAATTCATGGTTTACATAATTCAGACGGTCCAGATACTCTGTCCTGTATTCATTTTCCGGTGTTGAAGGATTTGTATCTCTTTTCTTCCAAAACTCGTACAAGAAATTTTTCTTTCCTTCCACTGTGATAAGATCATTCCAGGCATTTATCTCAGATTGAGCTGCAATATACTTACTATATAAAAACACGAAATTTAACTCTTCTTCATCCATCATTGAAAATTCGGTTGCAAGAATATCTGCTTCACCAGCTGTAACCTGTGTTGTATCCAGCAAGTCAGGATTGTAAATATAAACTTTCCTGTAAGCATATGCGCTTTTATTACTGACGGTATCAGTAAGCGAAACATTAAGTGTATAACTGCCGGAAAATATATCCATTATATTTATGGCACCAATTTCAACTCGAGAACCTGAATTTCTTTTTACAAATTTACTTTTTGAGTATTTAACCTCATTTCTTGAATTAAGCAGTTGATGATCAATTCTTAATACATCCGAATCTTTAGATTTATCAAGGTTATAAAACTCACAATAAAAATATAAAACCGGTAATCCTTTTCCGAATACCAGTTTAGGATTGGGCATTACTTCCAATGTACTCTTGTAAAATATTGAATTTGTATTTTCAGAAAATTGGACAATATTTCCGGCAACTTCCAAATCACTAATCGAAAAAATATCTTCCGGAGTTTTTTCTACTAATATTTCAAATTTTTGTTCCTCAGAAATATCTCCCGAAACAATGTCTTTTCCACTTGCAACCAAAACATACCTGCCAAACGGTATTTGCAAACTGATAAGTCCGGTTAATTCATGTGTGGCAGAATTATTATTTACCACATTTTCGAAATCCCAATTATTTTGATAGAAAGTTTCAAGAGAATCTTCCATTTTTAATATTTTCAGAGTTAATTCACCTCGTACATACTCTTCATCCTCGGAGAGCTCACGAGTCATTTCATTCGAGGGGAAACTATAATAAAGTTCGAGATATTTGGAACTATCGTCAAAGTTAAAAACGGCATAATCGAATGCCGGTGCAAAGTTATTTTGCGCAAATAAAGTGAATGCCGTTAATAAAAAAGCAAGTACCTTTTTCACCTTTACCTCTAAATAATTGGTTATACAAAAAAAGGCTGATTGCTCAGCCTTCTTTTGTTAAAAGTATAAATATGTTTTTAGAATCCAACCTTCATTGTAATCATGTGGTTAGCATCGAAATAAAGTGCACTTCTGAAAGCGTAATCAACTGAAATAGCCATATCACCCGGCACCCTGAAACCTACACCAAAAGTTGGTCCATAAATAGATTCTTCTTCAACATTTGTTGCTTCTGAGATGAATGCATAACCGGCTCTTAAAAACACCATGTTATCATAAGCAAATTCACCTGAGAACTTGTACTCATCGTTAGAGAAGTTATTATTCTGGAAAGATGTAGCAAATGTTGCAACATATTGGTCAGAGAATCTTCTTTCATACGCAAGACCCAATTCCATCTGAGAAGGCAGCTCAAAAGGTGCAGCTGTAATTTCACGGAACTGTGGTCCTTTAAGTGTTGTTTCATCTGTCGCACTTCTTAACAAGTCCGGACCACTAAAAGTCATTTTAGGACCAAGGTTTTTAATAACCAACCCGAATTTAAGTCCATCAATTCCTGCAAGTCCGTTATATTGAACACCTGCGTCAAAAGCAACACCGGTTGCGGAAACACGTTCGATTTCTTCACTAATAAGATTTACATTCAGCCCAACACGTATTCTATCAGTAAGTGCATTGGAATAGGTTAAACCGAAAATCACGTAAGTTGGAGAAAAAGTTGCACCTGTTCCGTATGGTGCCTCAACAGTTGTGTATGGAATTTCTCCAAAATCAAGACTTCTAACACTTACACCGATTGAACCAAGGTCCTCCATGTGAACTGCAACCGCTGCATAAGTAAAACCAATATCAGCGATATAGTTCATATACGAAAACATTGCTTCTGCGCTGGCGCCGGCTACACCTAATCCGGCAGGATTATAATAGATAGCGTCAAGCCCGGTAATTCCTGAGGTATATGCACCACTAAGTGCAAGACCCCTAGCGCCTACAGGAATCAGCAACTCCTGCGCGCCCCCGGTACCGTTTCTCTTGCCGCCTCCGGCAAATACATCGACGAAGAGCGCAAGAAGAACAACAATTGCTGCTAATATATGTGTACTTCTTTTTAACATTTTTCAATCTCCTTAATAAATTTTGCAATACAACATATCCGGAGGATTTTTCCCCCGGTTACGCTTATATTCTATCGATGTATTGCGCTTCAATAATTACCGCCAGTTTTAATATCTTTTCACCAATTCCGGGCATATCAATGTAAGCCAGATACATACCGCTTGCCACCGGTAATCCGTCTTTATTTGTAAGATTCCAGTCGAGATAATCTGCAGTGTCATTCTTCTCTAATTTACTTATAAATACACCTGAAAGAGAGAATAACCTGATGGTTGCTTCCTGAGGTAGCCCCAAGAATCTTACGAAACGATTATATTTACTCTGCTCCAATTCATGACTGGCGAAATAAGGATTTGGAAACACTGTTATATTGTCAAAGCTACTTTTTGCTGCTTCCTTGTCCTGTGCGTTCGAAGCATTTACGGCAAACTCAAATGCATCACCTGCTTCTAGCGGTCTGAATCCAACTATTCTTATAACAGTACCTGCTGGTGGAACATCACCGTCAATTACAATATTACCAAGAATATTTTGCTTTTTATTATATTTAGGAGATGTGGCATCAAAAGTTGTGGGATAAGGCTCAACGCTAAATGCATAAATTGCTTCCCACTGACCGTTTGCAGCTTGCGTCCATTTACCATCTGTTGTAGCGAAAGGATCACCTGCGTCTCCATCCTGAACCTTAATAACCAAACGAACATCATCTGCCGGATCGTTCAGGTCTGTACCTAAACTCCAGATTTCAAACGGTACCGTGTTTGGAGCCAAAGGGTCACCGGCTATACCAGCACCATTAAATGCGGTGATTTCATACTTGCTGCATAGTATTGACTTCCGGTAGCGGTAAATCGTATCTCGTAAGTTAAATAACCCAGGTTATCTTCCGGATTCAATGTCAGCCTTGTAGGATCATTAGAATTACCGGCAGGCAAATATGCATTAGAACGAATTGTGTAATTCCCTGCAGTTCCGGCTGTACCAAATACGTCTCCGGTTATATTGCCATTAACAACTTCCAATACATCGCGAACGGCACTTTTCTTGATGCCAATTGAATCAAGCCCATCATCAAATACATTTACATAGAAACCATCAATAACACGGTTAAATTTCGCATCATCAGTTTCAATTCCATAATAAGGAACATGTAACTGTAGTGTATCTTTAGTTAATGTAGCGTCTTGATTATATCTTGAAACATCAAATAAATTCCAAACAAGAGAACCGTTGACATCTTCTATCATAACCTGATAAGATGCATTCTTCAACGCCCACGGGTCAACAATTGTATAGTTCGCACGGGCATGAGCATCACCTTCAGAAACTGATGCAAAAGTAACTTCACCAGGTTCTTTCGAATATGTTTCATCAATGTTTTTCTTTCTTGGGAATACTTCCATAATTATAGGAGGACTTTCCAAAAATTGAGGTGTACTATGCGCGTTGTAACCATAAGCAGTAACTCCAAAGTAGTAGGGATTACCATTTACAAGTTTTCCATTATTGATTTCATCCATATCAATCTTGATGGTGGTTGTAAGACCCTCATCCAAGGTTTGAAAGACAATAAATTCAACAGGAACCGGAGTAATATCACCAACGTTTCTTGTTTCGGTAATTTGGGTAATACCGTTTGCTATATCATAAGTTGCCAAATTTAATCCATCATCAAGAGAAGATGAAATGTTCGGGAACTGCCATACACGGTAACCTTCAAAATTATAGGTAGTGTCATCCAATCCAAGATTAAAAATAAGCGGATTCACTTCTTCATAATCTTCTGCATTGGTTTCCCACCACAATGTAATCTCGCCATCACCTGAGAAATGGTGTAGATTTGGTGCCGGAGGTGGAGCAGTAATATCGAAATCAAGATCGTATGCGATCTGAGCTGCATTGTCAAGACGTTTTAATTCTGAAACAGAACCAAGTCTTCCATTACCAGCAGTAATCAATAAACCAACTACAATTTCCTGTGTATCTCCCGGTGCCATATTGAAAGGACCGGATGCCATAAGATGACGTCTGTCACCAGCCGGTGGGCCACCTGGCCATCCACCACCTTCAAACCAACCTGTTTTTCCAACCGGGTCACCGGCAAGCACAAAATTGGTTTCCTGATTAGTATTTGGATCTATAAAAGGATCACCATTCCAAACTTTTCCATCAAGATAATTGTACATCTGTTGTGAACCTGCCGCAACACCAAGATCAGGGTCAGAATAGATTTCGTTACCATTGATATAGAAAGTAAATGCTGTCATGGGTAAGTTTCTGTATCCGTGTCTCCATTCACCAAGGAATTTAGCACTGTCTGCTGGAGATGCTTCAACAATAGGACCCTGGAAAAAGTCATAACCCATTGCCGGTGGTGTATTCAAATAAATATCATCATCATTATCATCACCGTTGAAGGTATAACCTAAACTTAGAACTGTGTCGCAACCTGTATAATCATCAGCTGCGAAACCTAAGTCTGTATCAGACCAATAACCAAGAATCATATCTCTTAATATCTTGGAACCTTTGTTAATGGTGGTATATTTCTTGAACACCATATTGCCGATATCACCGGTTAGATTAAAGCCAAACACTGTTGTCTGTACTTCAAGTCCCATTGGATTGGTACCGTACAAAAATGTAGTTCTACCGGCATCAAGGTCGTTAGAAACACACCACAATACTTCGTCACCAACAAAATTTGGTTCGTCGATACCCGCGGTATAAAGTCCATCGCCATCAACATCAATATACGGTGCACCGTCTTCACCGGGCCATTCGTCATAGTCTTTTTGAAGACGATCTCTTAATTCAGGATCAGGAACAGCTACCCAATTTTTTCTAATTTTAAATATTCTGTATTTATCCAAACTGGGATCATCAGCAAGACCATTATCTAAAATTTTACCGGCTTGTAAACCATATCTGTAAGTAGCACCACCAGTACGAATTTCACGTCCAACTTTCGCTCCCCAGATAAGTCCGTCAGCAAAAACAGCCGTTTTAGTTGCCGAAGCACCACCCGGCCAGTAAAAACCGGAATCATCACTTCGTGGGTCATGAGATCCCATACCATTATTACTAATCCACATAAGGATTTGGTTAATGGATATGTAATCATTGAAATCATTTGTACTTGTTTTTGACAAGCGGTTATAAGGAGAATCTCCTTTATCTTTATAGAAGCCGAGTGAGAGCGCTCCTAAAAGTACCGCCAAGGTCATAACAATTAAAATTTTGTTCTTAATCATTTTTTTCTCCGCTATAAATTAATTCAGTTTCACCAGAGAACTTTTAATATTCAATCCTCAAACCAACATTCACTTGGCGAGGAGGACCAAAATTTCCAGCGCTATAAATATTTGCAAGATAAACCTGCTGATAAAGTTCTGCTGCTTTGTCACCACCTGCTGCTTTTTGCTGTTCAATTAAAGCAATTCCTTCAGGTGAAGTTAGCCAGCCATCATCGTAGGGATCACCGGTAACATTAAAAACACCTACAACATTTTTAGTATCAAGCAAATTGATTACAGTAACATATGCATTGAAGTTAATTGGACCAACTTCAAATGATTTATCCAATCTCAAATCCAATTGGAAAGTCCATGGAGTTGTCGATGCATTTAATGTTTCTGTAGGAGTTCTTGCATTGTCGAACCCAATCCATCTTGTGTAGTTAAATCCACTTGAGAAAGTGAATAACAAGTTAGCGCCGAATTGTGATAATATTTTCGAGCCGAATAATTCAGGACCATCGTCTTTACCAAACCTATAATCAAGATTCATGGCACCTGAATGTGTCTGGTTGAAAGTCAACGGTGCTATCTGCATTGGGAAGAAAGGATCTTTCGTTGGTGATTGCCAAATCATTCTGGCAGCATCAGTAGGTGTTGAACCTGTTCCCTGAGCATCACTGAATGTATAGTCAAACGAAGCAGATAATCTTTCTGTTCTGCGCAAATCTAATTTTAATTCAAAACCTTTAGTGGTTGAGAAGTCACCATTTACAAGAGCATAATACCTCGAGTGCTGGGCAGTTGCTTCCGCAAAAATTGGTCTTGCCTGTATCTGATCTTTAATATCCTTGTAGAAACCAGTTACGTCGAATGCAAAACTTTCACCCAACTGCTGGCGGAAACCAATTTCATACTGGGTTGTTCTTTCCGGCCTTAAACCATATCCTACAGGATCAAGTTCAGCAAAACCACCTTTGATAATGTCAGATGATCTACTGAAACCCAGGTAAACATCACGCAGCTTCGATTGCTGAATAAATTTACCATACTGGGCATGGAAAACTGTTTTATCAGTAACCGGGAATGAAAAACCCAATCTTGGACTTATTTGTAATAAAGGTTCAACATCAACAAGATAATCGGGATCAATTATATCATCCTGATCAAATTGTATGTTGTTTGGATTATCAAAGTTTTTAGAGTCAATATCAATATAGTCCATACGGAAACCGACGTTAAATACCAAGTCTTCATATTCCATTTTATCTTGGATATAAAACGCAGCAAATACCGGATTTTTTGGACCGTAAACATCGTCATCTGTCTCATTACCGTAAACATCATAACCATAGTTATCCAACCTGTCATAAATATCTCTGATATCACTATCAGGACGCGACATCAAGTTGGAAATAAGCGGAAATGTGTAAATACTATATCTTCTGATAGTATAATATGTAAACTCACCACCAGTTTTGAATTCGTGATGCTGTCCAATCTGGTAAAGGAAGTTTGCCTTACCACCAACAGATTTTGAGCCCTGTTTACGATAAGAAGTAACACCTTCTTGGTCAAATACTGTGTTAAACGCTCTAACACCAAGGTCCCACTGACTATCTTGAATAGGATAATAGCCTATTGCCGCGTTAGCAATACTATCACCATACGCAAAAATATCATGTTTGAAATACGGGTCCATTGTTACGTAAAAGTCATCAAGATAATTGAAGATTACATCATAAAATGAATTAGGATTTATCGCGTGAGTAATTTTTGCACTCGCGTTTAAAGTATAATCCTCATCCAACCCGGCTCTGTCTTCATAAATAATATTTCTCCAGTTGATACCATTACGACCTTCATGATACCTGTAACTAGCGTTAAGTTTCAATGTAAAAGGCTGTAATTCATAAATCAACGACCCTGAAAGCTGATAAGTATTATCGGCTGCGTTTGTGGTCTGATTGGGGGCTCTGTAGATACTTGTTGTATCAGCTGATGCACCCAAAGTTGCATCATAAATTTCAGGGAAATTATATTCTCTGTAATAATTTGCAGGAGTACGACGGAAAATATTTGATCCTGCAACAAAGAATTTCAAATTTTTAAAATTAGGAAGAATCGGACCACCGGCGGTAAATGTATATTCGGAATACCCGTATGGATACCATGCTCCATATTCTTTTCCTACTTCTGAACCGGGAAGATTATCAGTGATAGCCTCAATACTGAAATTATATTTTTCACCACCGGTACGCGATGATGTAGAAATAATACCACCATTGGCACCACCAAACTCTGCGGTATAACCGCTCGCCTGGAACTGAATTTCTTCAATAGCATTCTGGATTGGTTGAGTTTGCGCCCCACCAAATACAGGATTATTAACAAGTACACCGTCAACATAATATGCAACACCATCACTACGGCTACCTCTTACATAAAGATTACCGCCTTGACTAACAACACCGGCTTGTTTAGAAATAAGCGCATTCACGCCCCTTACCGGAAGATTCTGGATATCCTCACGGCGCACAATATCAGTAGTGTTTGTCACGTTTTTCTGAATAAGCGGATTTTTCGCGACAACCAAAACCAGATCAGTTTCATAAGTTTCGGAAGGTAGAGCAAAATTTGCTTCTGTAGTAAGGTTCACAGAAACTTTAATATTTGACATCACTACTTCCTGATACCCGATGTATCTCGCTTTAAGCGAATATGTTCCAGGAGGAACATTTAATATAATATACTCACCATTTTCATTGGTTGCGGCTCCAAGAGATGTACCTTCAACAATCACGTTAGCTCCTAAAAGAACTTCGCCTGTTTCAAGGTCTGTAGCCGTTCCAACAATTTTACCGGTCTGCGCGAAAGTAATAACCGGTAATAACAACAGGAGTAAAACTAAAAATTTGTTAAACTTGGGCATATTTTTCTCCCCTAAACTGTGAATAAAACCAGTTATCTTGGTCTTGTTGTTGTAATAATACTTTCTTCATACTTTACAAACGATGCATTAGATGGTTCACCCTGAAGAATTAGAAGGTTAGTCATCCCAGATTTAAGATCAAATGTGCCAGATACAGTTGAAAGTGTATCGTCACCATTAACATCATCAAAGTCAATTTCATAAAAGTCAATTGTATAATTGGCATCTGTAATTATTGCACCAACGTATGATGGTTCGCCTGCAACAGCGAGGATATCCCCATCGCCTGTGAGCAGTGTATCGATCTCACCTAAATCATTATTTGTAAGAGTAATAAAATTATATTCTTTGGCAATATCCTCAGATACACTGGTAATTACGCTCTGAGCAGCATGAATACATTTAACAACGCCCTGATTAGCTTCAAGAAAAACTTTTTCTCTTCCGTTCGGATCTGGAAGCTGGTGATAATCATCAAGGTAAGTCTGACCTATCCAAAGGTAGATTGGTGTTACTGTTGTAAGGTCTTCATCGTCATTATAAGTACCGGTAAAAAGTAGTATACATTCTTCGTACGAGCCCATGCTCTGAAGACTGTTATAGATTACAGTACCTGCATTATTTTTAATTAATAAATTTCTGTCACCCGAGTTAACATCAAAATATGCGGTAAACTGACCTTTTTGCAGGTTATTAACAACAGCACTGCCGTTAATATCTGTATAATTATTCATTGCTATGTAATTATCAACACCATCGTTGGTGTTGTCAATGCTAACATTCAATACATCAGCATTTGTTACATAATTAGCCACCCTTAACTGTGTAAAAGGGCGTTCTAGTACTTCCATTTCCGGCTCATCCACACAACCGGTAAATAAAATACCGACAAACACCAAAAGGGTGATAAAAACTTTAATTTTAGATAGCATTATTTACCTCTAATCTAATTGATTTTGTTTATTTAATGACAAATTTATCCGACTTGCAATTATTTAGCTAATATTAGTCGAGGTAAACCAAATAGATGGATACCAAACAGAGAAGCCATATTTCAGGCTTCCCGTTTGATAAATAGCTTTCAACAAGCCAATTACTTTAAGAGCATCATCTTAGCTGATTTTACAAAATCGCCAGCTTTGATTTCATAAATATAAACTCCCGAGCCCAATTCTGAAGCATCGAAAGTAGCCTGATAAGTACCGGCAGACTGTACTCTGTTAACCAAAGTAGCAACTTCAGAACCAAGTACATCGTAAACTTTAAGAGTTACGTTTGTAGTATTAGCTATCTCATATTTGATAGTTGTTGTAGGGTTGAACGGGTTAGGATAGTTCTGACCAAGTTGGTAAGAGAATTCACCCAAACCATCTTCAACACTATTCACACCACTGTGTGTAGAATCTACTCTTTCAACTTCTACAGGAGCACCATAGTAGAAAGTAACATCTGTTACAGGAACATCGTTACCACCGTATGGATAATCAGGATAACAGTAGAAACTGAAACCTGTATAAACTGATTTATAAACTGTATCACCCTGCACGATTTCCATAGATTCCTCTTTTGCAAGAGAAGGTGCGAAGTGTGAGCTGTTCTCGTTTAATGCAGGTGTTTCTGTTAAGTTCATTGGTTCTGACCATTCGTCATCATCCATATGTCTGTATGCTGCATATACATCGCAGAAGAAAGAGTCAACACCAGTATGTGTAACCCACTGTGTCATCATGAATTCACGATCTTTATCAAATGCAAGATAACTTGAAGGACCCATCTGGCCAAGTGCAACACCTTCGTACTGTGTAAATGTTGAGTCTGTCAACAATTCACCGGCAAGAATAATTTTTGCATCCCAACCGTCACCTGTTTCAAAGAATTCAACAAGAGCGTTATCGCCATAATCAGCAGATACGTTTGTGTCAATAATTGTAAGACCGGTTACTATGTGTACATAACCATATTTGTCAACGTTGATATCACCCTGATAGCTAACAAAACCGTCAACTTTTTTGTAATCCCACAATTCGGTGTATCTTTCTGTTGTAGGGATAACAGACCAGTCAACAACGTTCCATTCACTCCAGGTATCGCCGTCATCTTCAGATTTACTGTAACCAACGCCCCAGCCGCCTGGTCCAACAAAACCGGTATCAAAAGAACCAATTACGCCATAATAAGCAACGCCATTAGTAGATGTACCACCCATGGTAATGTTACCATTATCGCCAAATGCTGCACTGTTCCAGGTTTCAGGATCAACAACGGTTACATCAGAATAGTCTGTGGTTTTCCACAAACGAATACTTGCATCATCCTGATTGTCTGATGCCCACATGATATAACCAGTTCCATTTGATGAAGTATGTGTAAAAATCGGAACCTGAGAGCTGTAAGCCGGGGTAGCTGCCGGATTTGCATCATCAGTGATAGCCGCAAAGTCCATACCATCAAAAGAAAGGTCTGCTGCATAACCAACAAACTGGAAGCTAGTAGAAAGTTCAGGCCATGCAAAAACGGCAATTGCTTCCGCAATATCACTGCTCATGCTTGGGTTAGAAATTGCTGCTGAAGGGTAACGAGCTAAAATCTGAGTGTTTGAGCTGTTAACACCATCAACTCCCCTGTTCCAGGTAGCACCCATATCAGTTGAATATGAATACCAAAGTTCGCCTGAACCAGCGGCGTAATAACCCTGGCCAACAGTTGCACCACGGTAAACAATAAGGTTAGTTCCTGAATATGGATCATAATCTGCCGGGTTTAAGGCAGCGATAGCCGGTCCATAAACGTTAGGCATTGCATCAACCATAACATAATTTGCAGCCGTTACAGGGGATGGGCTGCTGTGACTGACTACACTTTCAACCGCAGCTGTAGGTGCATCAGTGATTACCGGTGCTTTTTTTGCACTCT
>Ga0070729_10001810_pt1 | contig 30531 bp, 31 predicted proteins | sample tdDd472_FD_66725 | JGI IMG/M metagenome (GOLD analysis project Ga0070729, IMG submission 66725) | Marine sediment microbial communities from the Atlantic coast under amendment with organic carbon and nitrate - tdDd47.2 | ecosystem: Environmental > Aquatic > Marine > Coastal > Sediment | place...
GGAAGCTACAGATTTATAAATAAGTCTATTACTGGAGATGCATTATGTCAACAGTTAAAATATATATTAACATATCTAAATAAATAATAATATCTGAATGATTATCATATTAAATTCAGCCTATTCTGGATTCCAGCCACTGATCAAAAACTGTCATGGCAGAACCGATAACAGGATCGCGGCTATTCTCTTCGGAAAAGGAAATTTCCAGTGAAGATTTATGAACTTCTATTAAAATTGAAAATAATTTATCTTTCAGCTGTTCAAGAAATCTGTTCCCGAGGAATTTATACTTACCGCCAATAACAATATTTTTGGGATTAATAATACAAACTATATAACTGAGAACCTTAGCAAGTCGGGTAACCATCTCCTCAACCTCACTCAGGAATTCATTATCACTTCCATTCCATTTGGACAAAAGATCATTCTTCAACAGGTTTTCATCATCATCGGGATTCAGACCGAGTCGCTCGAGCATGGAAGACCAGCTGATGCAGTCCTCGAGCAGCTTCCCATCTTCCAGTATAATTTGCCCTATTTCTCCTGCAAAAGAATTAGCTCCGAGAAAAATATTCCCATCGTGTATTAAGGCACCACCTACCCCTTCAGCAATGTAAACATAAAATAAAGGAGAAGATCCCAGATCAGTTATGTGTTTACTGGCAGCAAGGGCAGCCAATCTGACATCATTACCGATCATGACAGGTATTTCACTGAAATATTGAGTCATTAAACTCTGCAGACCTATAGTATTTAATTGTGGAATCAGATCACATATGACCTGGTCATTGTCTGGAAAATAGGGACCGGGAACACTGATTCCAAACCCGAGAAGTCCCTCGCCTGGAACGAAGGAAATCTTTTCCTTCACTTCTTTCAGGAAATGATGAAAGGATTCTTCAAAATTATCATCCTTGTGATAATGGAAAGTATATTCCAATTTTGTAACCAGCTTGAGATTTAATACATGACAGTGGAAATGATCCTTTGTGATTGATAATACACAGACAAATTTGCTATCGGGCAGCAATTTTATGAATGATGGTTTCCGCCCGACACTGCGGCTTGTGTCTTTTTCTTCCAGAATTATCCCTTCTGAAACAAATTCTTCATACACCGATTTAACAGTTCCCAAACTGAGATTTGTATTTCTGGCTAGATCATTTCTGGTTAATTTTTCCTGATTCAAGATCTGTTGAAATATCAGTTTCCGACTTTGATCTTTGACCATACTTACATTTAACCTGGATGATTTTTGCATCATTCTAACGTCCTTTTGATATTAACATTACACTTTCAGTTCTAACACAGCAGGGAAAGGATTACCACCCGTATCTTTCCGGTCCCCAGGAACCTCGTATAAGCTCCTGCTTAACTCTGATTGAAGTTCGAGAGGGAAGATCTTCTTCAAGCAGAACACCAGAACCGAGGATGCTGTAAGGTCCCATTTTACATCCCGGCATAATAATAGCATTGACTCCGGTTCTGCAGAAATCACCAATATAACTGGCTTCGGAAAAATTACTGGGAAATTCTTTGCGCCCACGGATTTTATGGATGGTAATACCATCATCAAATCGCAAACTTCCGCATACAGTAGCCGCTCCGATGTCAGTCCCTTCTCCTAAAAGCCCGTATATTTCCATATAATGATAGAGATATACTGTATCCATTATGGCTCCACTGATTTCCGCACAATGATTAATAACACATTTATTCCCAACGACAGTATCATCATCGATATAACAATAATTGGATAAACTGGAATTATCTCCGACAACAGCGTTTCCCGCAAAGATCGCACCATTTTCAACTATGGTATTTTCACCGACTATGACATTGCCCTTTATTGTTACATTGTTGCCGATCCTGCTGTTTTTTCCCAGTTTAACAAATCCGGAGATTCTGGCAGTTTCATCGATTGAAGCTCCTTCGGCTAAGACATTGGCTGTTAATTCACCGGTCAGAGTTCTGCACATCGCGGCATTGGCCTGAAGGATATGCCATGGTTTATCCAAGTCCAGACAAAAGTCCTCTGTCTCCGTAAGAGATATTGTTCCCCCATCTTTCATAAAATCCGAAAGAGCTATTTCGAGATTCTCTTCGATGGGAGGCATCATCCCGACTTCAATATCATGAAAGATTTCACCGCAATTGAAAATATATTTATTAAGACTCTCTGGTATGTAAAATCCTGAAAACCGGTGGGTAACATCTCCTCTGGGATGACCCACAATTTGCTTCAGAAGCCCATTCTCTACAGAACAGCAGATGAAACTGCCCGTATCTTCTTCTGCAACAGGAGTGACAAGGACAGAGGGGGTACCTCTCACAATATTTTCCCTGAACCGGATCAGATCAGCAGGCCTGATCAGAACATCGCCATAAAATACGAATACACCATCGCTTTCCGGAGAATCATCAGAATCCATTAGTTTTTTAACTGTAGCAGATGTACCACCGGTAATCCCTGTATCAATAACAGAAACTTTGTCATTATTGCGGAAGTTTTTCCGGAGTTCACCGATTCCCATAGAAGCTCCTATAAGAATATTCGCAACATTGATCTCTTCAAGACCTTCAATCAGGTAATCTATAACAGGTTTGGTTGCGACGGGAATCATTGATTTATTCCTGATCTCTCCATAGGGCCAGATTTTCTTGCCTTTTCCCGCGGCCAGAATATAAGCTTTTGTCATAATCTTCTCCCTTATTACATCTCTTTGATTACTGCGTCTATAAAGGGGTACAATATGTCGGCAAATATATAAGTACTATCGGTTTGAAATTCATCAAATCTGATTTTCAGTTTTTCCATTTCATCACTATCTCTTTTCTCAAGTGATTTACAGACATCATCGAGCAGCTCCACCCCATTGATAAACTTGCGGCTCCATCGATTTATTTCAACTGATAATTTTTTATTTTCCATTCCTCTGTTAAACAGTTCTACTGCCCGGCTCAAATAATCAACAGCGGCCCTCAGGTCCTTCATAGCCTTGGATTTATCACCGTATTTATAATCAAATTCAAACTGGCTGAGAATTTTCCTCAAATAGGGAGAATCTGTCGGAAAAAGGCAGGAATATCGCGAATTATCGGCAAAAATATAAAAATCCTCTGAGTCCTTTTCACCGGCAACCCTCAGAAGAGCATGACGCCATGCTGATTCAGAATCGTAATTCTCAGGATTCCAGAGATAAGATGCTATTGTTATGAGAGGTATCTTTGAACATTCTGCGTACTCCATAGCATTTGCTACAATTCCGGCAGAAGCTCTGTACAAATGACGATCACGAGAGAGATAAGGACCAATGTGCATTTCATTAGCCATCTCAAGATCATTAACAGGATAATTATCCCAATATAAAACCGGCCTGTTTGTCTGCCTGGCAAAAACACTGGCATCAGATAGATTCAATTCTCTCGAACATATCTCCGGGCCGGTCCAGTATAACTCTATGCGGGGGTTCAGCATGGATCCCATATTTGAGATATAATACTCTGTTCCCTTACCCCAGTACTGAGTCGGGCAGACCACAAATTTAACATTCGGATCTTTTCGAATAAGAGCCTGATAAACCCGATTGGCTACAGTAACATGGGCTGAAGAGATGTCTGAAAACACTTTTTGATCCTCTATATGCTGAAGATGTTCAGAAATATCATCAAACAGAAGACCAAAACAGCGAATTCCGATACTGTAAAGTTGCTCATATTTTTGAATAAGTGCATTAAAATCAGTCTCACTGGAATACTGCATGGATAATCCCGGGCCGATATTGTACCAGAATTCCAGTCCTGAATCAGAAGTTTTAACAACCAGCTTTTCCAATTCCGACAGGATCGCTGCGGGATAAAAATCTCTCCATTTTTCTCTATGATAAATGTCGTCTTTTGGAGAGTAAAAATAGGCATTGAATTTGTAATCTGATAAAAGATCAAGCATGGCCAGACGATCGTCAGAGGACCAGGGAGGACCATAATATCCTTCAATGACAGCACGAATACCAAAACAGGGGTAATCATTGATTGTACAAGATGGAATTGTTTTTTTACTCAGAAGCTGCCCAAGGGTTGCCAGAGAATTATATAAGCCTCTTTTTTTTGAGACAGAAATATTTACAGTAATAGTCTTCCCCGATTGTGATAAGTCCAGATTATAAATCTCTTCACTGTATTTTCCCTGTGAGTCATTATAGGAAAAAGCTTCTCCCTTCACTTCTTCAATATTCAATTCAATTTGTGCGTAAGGACTTTTTGCATAGTTTTTCCTGCTGAGCCACAATTCGGTTAATTTAAGAAAATCTTTATTATCACTGTTAACAGTAAGATGTATTTCAATTTTTTCAGGTATAGTGATTTTTTCCGATCGGAATAGGATTTTCTGAGGGACGGGGTACAAATCAAGATTATTATCACGGTTAGCCATATGGAGTTCTCCTCAAAAAAATCAATTATATCAACTATTAAAATAATTCATAAATAATTAGCTGTCAATGAGTAGTCACTATTGCCATATTATATATAAATACAATTATAACAATATATATCATAATATAAAACTTTATATTAACAAGACAATATTTGTGTTCATATTATTAGTAATATATTTCATTTTTGAAAAGGAGTTAAAATGTATAAAAGGTCTTTTATTTTAATCTGTTTATTAAGCTTAACAGCATCGATTTTTGCCGGGGGCACACAGGAGAAAAATGAGGAAAAAATACTTCGAATAGGTGCTTCTTCAAATGGTCCCTAAATGATTGCGATTTTCGACGCTGTCGATATGGCATTTGAAGCATCACATCCCGGTGTTACTGTTGAATGGGATAGATCATCGGGAGATGATTACCAGTTTACCGGTCTGCCTTCTTTACTTGAAAGCTCAAATCCACCGGATATTTATTTTGAATGGGGTGGTAACCGTGTGAGAAATCATTACATAGATGGTGAAGCTATGGACATTTCCGATCTCGCCGCAGAATTGGCACCGGCTATGAATGAATCATCGTGGAACGGCAGTGTATATGATGGGAAAACATACATGATACCTATGGGTCACGATATAACAATACAGATGTAGTACGACAAGGACATGTTTAATGAACTGGGAATATCTGTTCCAAAAACATGGGCAGAGTTCACAAATATCTGCGATACTATCGTTGCAGCGGGAAAAACTCCCATCGTAATGGGAAATTCCGATGCCTGGGTCACAGGAAACTTTATTGGATTACTGCTTTACAGAATGGCTGGAGACGAGAGAGCTGAAGAAATTCTGGGACTTGAAAAAGGAACATCTCTGGAAGATCCCGATTTCGTCAAAGCTCTTCAAGTCACTTATGATATGGCTCAGAAAGGATATTTCAACAAAGATATGAATACTCTCGGATATGAAGAGAGTTTTTCCAGAATGTTTGATGGTTCTTCAGTCATGTACCCGCTGGGAAGTTAGTATCCCGATGAAGTGATCGGATTGATGGGAATGGATTTCGAAGAAACCAATCACGATTATTTCATGCTGCTGCAGTTTCCCGGAGGAAAGGGAAGCAGTGGTTCCGTACTCGGACTCAATACTGGTTATATGATCAATTCGGAAACTGAAAACAAGGATCTCGCTTATGATTATATGAGAATTTTAATGAGCCTTGATATTCAGAAAATGATGACAGAACAAGGTGGATTGTCTACCCTTACTGCAGCAAATGCACAGAGATCGGAATATCTGAAAAAACTTGCTGGAACTATGGATAACGCCACTGCTGTAGTTGCACCACCGGATACTGGTTACAACCTGGAAATGGCATTTGCACTTTATGAAGCGATTGCTAAAGTTTCAGAAGGGATTGCCACACCGGAAGAAGCACTTAGAGATGCAGAAAGTAAAATCAAACACTTAAGATAGTAAAAAAGAACCTGTAAAGTCCTGAAACTTTGCAGGTTCTTATGTAAAAATATAACAGGATGGTATCCGTCATATGATAAAATCAAATAACAGATATGTTCTATTTGTGCTTCCGGCATTAATAGTTTTGCCGTTATAGTTCTATTTCCCATAGCATTGACCTTTGTCTTCAGTTTTGTCGGGTTGGTATTGGCAGGTATCGCAAACAGCATGAAACGCTCCATGTGGTTCAGAAGTCTGATATTTGCTCCGGTTATCCTGCCATCCATAGTAATTGGTGTTTTATGGCGCCAGGTATATGCCACTTCCAGCGGGCTCCTGAATACAGTTCTGGTTAAATTCGGCCTTGAACCTCAGGTATGGCTTGGACCTCCTTTAACAATTCCCGCCGTATCATTTGTCTCAGGCTGGATATTTGCCGGTTTCTTTATGACTATTTTTTATGCAGGATTATCCCGTATACCTAAATCCCTGCAGGAATCAGCACAGCTCGACGGCACTGGAAAGCTGAGAATATTCTTCCAAATTGAAATTCCTCTAATCAAGCATCTTATTATGCTGGCCTTATTATTGATCACAACAGGAGGGTTCAAGGGATTCGACCTCTTCCAGATTCTTCTCAGAAGAGATCCTCTACAGTCGGGAATAGTTGTACCTGTACATTTAATCAGAACTTTTTTTGAGAATAAAGATATCGGATACGGCTCGGCGATGTCTATGCTACTGACATTTGTCGTTGTACTGATAATGCTGATAATCAGCAAAATAACGAAAGCAATAGGTGAAGTAGATGAGTATTGAGAAAAAAATGAAAACCACGATATTTACTATTTTGAAAACGGCCTTTCTGTTATCTGTTCTTATGTTCTATTTCTTTCCCATAGCCTGGATGTATCTTTCATCAATGAGAAGCAATGGAGAGATTCTGATGAATCCCATGGGATTCCCTTCAGAAATATCCTTTGAAAATTATATAGAAGCATTTTAAATGGGCGATTTATTCAGTCATTTTCTTGTTTCATTCATCATAACTGTTTTATCTGTTATTCTAATCATTTCTTTATCCACTCTTGCTGGATTTGCATTTTCCCGTTTGAATTTTAAAGGCAAAAAAGTTCTTTATGCCGTTTTTGCCATAGGGCTGATATTGCCCATACAAAGCTTTCTTGTAGGTCTGTTCATAATGTTCAAAGGCGTCGGTTTATTAAACACAATATGGTCGGTAATTCTTCCCGTAACAGCTATAGGGCTACCGCTGGCAATATTTCTAAATAAAAATTTTTTTATAATACCCTGCCCACATCACTGGAAGAAAGCGCTCTTGTAGAAGGAGCCACTACTCTGCGGATATTCTGGGAAATAATACTACCGCTGACCAAGCCTATTACTGCCACTGTTATCACTTTCTCAGCTATCGGTGCATGGAATGAATTCATGATCCCATTCGTAATGATTCAGGAAAATGCTTTGAAACCTCTGACAACAAGCCTCTATGTATTTTCAACTAAGTACGCTGCAAATTTTGCCCTGAAACAGGCGGCACTGGCTATGATTGCAACACCTATGTTCATAATCTATTTTCTTTTTCAGAGCCAGATACAGAAAGGTCATACAGCGGGAGCAATTAAGAGTTAAAAATCTCTAGCTTCGGGAAAGCAGTGCGGATATGATCCACTATTTGATTTCTCACATCGTGATGATCCCATTTACCGGCATCGGGGTAATCAAGCCAATGGTAATGTTTAACTCCGAGTAAATCACCGGCATCAATTTGTTCTTTTTTTCTCAAGTCCTGCCGTTCAGAAACTGAATATTCAGAATCAATGAAACCTGCCGCATCATCGGTTACAGTGAGATAATGTATCTCCGCTCCCCGTTCAGCAAGTCTCGCGATAGTACCGCCAATACTGATATCCATATCATCAGGGTGAGGTTGAACACACAACACCTTCTTGTATTCCATTATATCCGGTACTTTAAAAAATGGATTTTTCTTCATGATGACTCCTTATTACTCCTAAAAAATAAAAATAAGCACTTAGAAATCCTAAAATAATTCTTATCTTTAATAATACAAGTCCGGTAAATTTCTTTAACGCTGAATCGGCCAGAATCATAAAAGGGATTTCAAGCAGAGCCGTCAGAGAAGAAATAAATAAACCTCAATCCCCAGCGATGTGATAATCTTCTCATATAGCTCCAATTAATTAAATCATATATTATCATAATATGTGACGCAATAAAGATATGCTTATAGTTTTTACATTCACTACTACTTCCCTTATTATTTATGATATAAAGGAAATAAATGAAAAGAGTTATTGTAATCCTATTGATTTCTATAGTTTTCATCTCTTTTGAAACTTATTCAGAAACCGTAAAGGTCGGGGGATATGTATTTCCTCCTTTTGTGGAGCAAAATGGTTCTGATTTTCACGGCATAACAATCGATCTGATTGATGAAATGAATAACTTCCAGAATAAATATGTATTTGAATTTTTTGAAACCACAGCAAAGAGACGATATAACCATTTTGATAACGGCAATTTTGATATAATTATATTTGAAGATACAAACTGGGGTTGGCAGGAGAAAAATATCCAGATCTCTGAAGTTATCAACTTTGGAGGAGAACATTATATTGCAAAAGCGGAACCTATGCGGAATCAGAATTATTTTGATGATTTATCTGATAAATCCATATCGGTAATTCTGGGGTATCACTATGGATTTGCCCGATTCAATTCAGATGAGCAGTTTTTAGTTAATAATTTCAATATACAATTCAGTAGAAATCATGAGAATAATATCATTAAAGTCATCGAAGGAAGAACTGACATTGCTCTAGTGACAAAATCTTACTTATCCCTCTATCTGAGCAAGAATCCCCATTTGAAACAAGAGTTAATAGTTTCTGATAAGCTTGATCAGATATACAAACAAAGAATCCTTCTCAGAGCAGAATCACCCATCACTAAAGATGAAATTAATAATCTTCTTTTTGAAATGGGTGAAGCGGGAATACTGACTCTCATTTGGAAAAAATATGGAATGGATTGAACATTAACGCTGGACTCGGCCCGAGCCATCACCCTTTAAAAGGTTAAGCACTTCAGCTTCTGTTACAAGAGCGACATCTCCGGAGATGGAGTGCTTCAGACAGGAAGTGGCCACAGCAAAACGCAGAGCTTCTTCATCTGATTCATAGGTTGTTAAACCGTAAATCAAACCGGCTGCAAATGAGTCTCCCCCGCCTACACGGTCAATGATATTTTTAATTTCATATTTCTGAGAAACAATAAAGTCCGTTCTGTTATTGAGAACTGCCGACCATGAATTATGATCTGCCGAATGGCTCTCTCGCATGGTGATGGCTATCTTTTTCAAATCGGGAAACTGTTTCAGTACTCTATCGGAGATATCTCTGTAGCGATCCAATCCCAGTTCAGCTTTGCTCACATCTGCATCAGACTCAATCCCGAGGCACTTCTGGCAATCCTCTTCATTGGCAATCGCCACATCTACATATTTTACAAGCTCATTCATTACTTCGGGAGCTGTTTTTCCATATTTCCACAACTTCTTACGAAAGTTCAGGTCACAAGAGACAGTCAATCCCCTCTTTTTTGCTTCTTGAACAGCAATCAATGAGAGTGCGGATCCACTCTTTGAGATAGCGGGAGTAATACCGGTAATATGAAACCACCGGGCATCTTTAAAAACCACATCCCAGTCAAAATCATCGGGAGAGGCATTGCAGATAGAAGAGTCGGCTCTATCATAAACAACATTGGAAGCTCTCTGATTGGCACCGGCTTCAAGATAATATGTTCCCAGTCTATCTCCCTGACGGATAATTCTGGAAGTATCTACACCACGGGCTCTTAAAGCGGAAATGGCTCCATCGCCTATGGGATTAACCGGAAGAGCTGTTACGAAAGCCGTACTCTTTCCAAGAAGAGAAAGGGCTGAAGCCACATTGGATTCACCACCACCGAAAGTAGCCTCAAGTACAGGGCTCTGAAAAAATCGCTCATGTCCCGGAGATTTTAAGCGCAGCATAATTTCACCTAACGTAACTATTGTGTTCATTTATTCCTCCAATTTCCGATCAGTTCCACTGCATCGGAGCTGAGTTCTTTAATTTCATCAAATTTCTGAGAGTCAATAAGATCCCCTTTTACCATCCACGATCCGCCACAGGCCGCTATATAAGGCGATTCGAGATAAGAGAGAACATTCCCGAGGTTGACTCCCCCCGTCGCCATAAACTTGACTTTTCCATATGGGGCACTCATGGCATTGACCATTTTCACACCCCCTGAAGCTTCAGCGGGGAAAAATTTTAGTATATTGAGACCTCGTTCCAATGCCATCTCAATTCCTGTGGGATTGTTCACTCCCGGATATATGGGAACACCATTTCTAACACAGTAATCGACAACCTTCGGGTTGAATCCTGGACTGACAACAAACTGCGCCCCAGAATCTACTGAAGCTTTGACCTGCTCTATTGTAAGAACAGTACCGGCGCCGGTCAGCATTTGCGGGAATTTTTTACTGATGATGGAGATGGACTCAGCTGCCGCATCAGTTCTGAATGTGATTTCCGCTGCCGGAAGTCCCGCTGCGAGTAATGTTTCAGCGAGGGGTTCCGCATTTTTCGCATCGTGCAGTTTGATAACGGGAATGATAGCAAGATCTTCTATCTTCCCTGCAATTTCAAAATACTTTTTATTCAATTTAATTCTCCTTAATATAACCCATCGATCTGGATATCTCGTCTGCGCACATGTTCAATAAGGGCAGATACTTTTCTTTTTTACTTTTATAGTCTCCGAAAAACGGAATGCTTACTGCTGCAATAACATCTGAATTGGAATCCATCACCGGCACTGCCAGGGCGAAAATACCCTCAGATTCCTCCTGATTGTCTATAGCAAAACCATTGATTCTTATCTGTTCCAGGATAGACTTCAACTTGCTGTAGTCGGTAATCGTATAATCAGTGTATGGCTTCATTTCAATATGGGGCAGATGATCTTCCGTATATCTTTTACCCTGTTCAGTCAAAGCGAGGAGTAATTTTCCCGCTGCACCGATATAGGGAGGAAATACTGTTCCCGAATCAAGCGTAATGCGAATTGATTTCGTACTTTCACAGCACTGAACGGGATAGACAACATCACTGCGCATAATGCTGACTTTAATCATCTCATCTATTGTGTTGGACAGTTTTCCGATGATAGGGGCTGAAATAACACTGATATCCAGCCTTTTATTGACAATATTGCCCAGAGCCAGAAGTTTGGCACCAAGAGAATACAGTGAGCTGCTCTGATCCTGTTCCAGATAACCCATCCCCCGGAGAGTATTGATCAGCCTGGAAACTGTAGCCTTGGGCAAATCAAGTTTGGAACAGATAGAAGCCTGACTCAGACCTTTGTTCTCAAAGGAGAGAAGGTCAAAAATTCTGTTCATTTTATCTATTGCGGGAACTTCATTTTTTTCAGTCATTAATCATTAATAAACCCTTTTTTCAATGCTGTCAATGCGTTTCACATAATGAACTGAGTTTATTATATGAAACATAATAAGTGTCCAATTTTGAAAATACTAAAAAAAAGGGGTTTCCCGGCAGAAGATGAGCTCCTGCCGAAAAACCCTATGTAAAATTTAGAATAGATTAGATTTTAATAACTCAATCCTGTGCGGAAGCTAAAATCGACATAGTCGGAAATTGGATCGTATCCGATTTTTCCTTTGAGATCGATGCTTCCCAGCATTACGACAAGTTCAGTTCCGAATCCTATGCGGAACATGTCCTCAAAAGATAGAATATTTTTTGTATTTATGGCAATTCCCATATCCGCGAAAGGGTGTATCTGTATATGTACCGATTTGTTCCCCCAGATTTCAAAGGCCATAGTATTGAGCCAGAAGAATCCCAGATCTCCTGCCATAGAGCTGTTTTTTACACCTCTCAGAGTGCCCCCCATTCCTTTATCAACATCATTGATGATGTATAGCGCTTTCGCTTTGGTATAATAATTAAAACGTCGACCAAGGGGGACGTACAATTTACCTTCGAGACTGAAATCAGGAACAAATCTCAAACTGGTTTGGGCTGTTGAATTGTCATATGAATTGAGCAATTTCAGAGAATTGCCGAATCGGAAACTATATCCTTTTCTAAGAGGTCCAATCCAGTCAACCTGCCCCAGTCCGATACTGTGTTCAATTATAAAACTCAGGCGGTCTTCAACTACATTGTCATTGACCTGGGTGGTTTTTCCTTCAAAAGATGGATGATAATTAAAGGAATAATTCATACCTACCTGGGGAGCAATCGAATAAGACCACAATCCCGCTAAATTTATATCACTGCTTAATTTGAGCAAACTCCCGGAGTTTGTATAATGTTCACGCAGCTGCTCATCAACGGGAAAAATGGGATCGGTGACTTCTGTTGTACTGTATTCCTGAGTATATTCAACATCAAATTTAAAACTACCGATTTTTATATTTTTTACTTTGGGATTTATCTTCCATTCCTTAAGTTTTTCATCTTCTCCGAATGCCACATTGACATAACCATCGATATAAAGGTCTGTCATCGTTCCGAACATATTGTCATAATTTACTTCCAGACCAAATGACCAGCCGTTATTACCTACTGCAGAATCGGGAAGTGGATAGGGAATGGGAACAAAAGTCCATCCATCTTCTATTTTTACCAGAACAGTGTAACTGTTACCCCCATCAGATATTGGATGAGAAGAGATTTCTACAGATTTAAAATATCTTGTATTATTCAGCATTTGTTCCTGCTGCATTAAAATGCCTTCTAACTCTTCAATTGATGAAAGGACCTGCTTTTCTTCTATGTCCAGATAAGATCTGAGAGTGGATTCATTTGTCTTTGCCTTGCCTATATATTCGATTTCAATAGAATCAATTGTTACTTCACCTGCTTCCTGCGAAAAAAGCGCTAGGCTGAAACTAGCCATCAATAGAAGAATAATGTTTCTTTTGTTCATATTTACCTCAGTTGTATTATGTAGAGTAAGTACTCGCTCACCATAATACTATTGTATTTTTATTTTGTTAAGAAAAAACTACGATTAGTCTCTGTTCCATAGTTTATGGAACAGAGACTAATTCTATAAATGGCTTAAATAGTTATAACCAGATTTCAGATCTTCTATTGGATCTGATGAATTCTGCTCAACTGAATAGAAATCCACATTGTTTAGAATCTCATTCTTAAAGGGATCAAAATTAATAGTTCCCTTACCAATAACCTGATCTTTATAATCAAATCCGAATCCCTTCTGGAACATCTCAGAATCCCTGAGGTGAATGCCTTTTACCCGGTCCTCATGTTTTTTCACAAAAGAAAATGGATCAAAACCCGATCTGGCAAGCCAATAAGTATCGACAACAAAATTAACGAATTCCCGATCGGTATTTTCAAAAAGATGGTCGATTCCCAGCTTCCCGCCCATCTTTATCAGCTCAAAATTATGATGGTGAAAAAGCAAATTGATTCCGGCTTTTTTTGTTCTTTGACCCAACTCATTCAGCTTTCCTGAGAGTTCGATCATCCCCTTTTCCCTCTTTAAAAAATCGGAAATGGGGATAACAGAAACTTCAATTGTCGGAATACCGAGCTCAATCGAAAATTTCATCAGCCAGTCAAAATTTTTAATAATGGTTTTCATTTTGATCTGGCAGGTAACATATTCAAAATCAAACTCTTTTTTAAGCTCTTTCAGGACATTGAGTTCAGCCTGATTATATTTCATCCGGGCCAGTTCAAACCGTTTGTACCCGATATCGTTAAGTCTTGTGAATGTTTTTCTAATATCATCAGGTGTTTTAATTTCATTTCTAACAGTAAATGTCTGAACACCTAATTTCTCAATCATCTGCTCAACCATCCACCGTCAACGGCTATTGTGTAACCATTGATATAATTGGAGTTATCTCCGGCTAAAAAGACACATGGCCCCGAGACATCTTCCGGTGTTCCCCATCGGCCTGTCGGAATTCGGTCGAGGATCTCTTTGTTCCGCTGCGGATCTGCTCTCAATGCTGTAGTATTGGCTGTAGCCATATAACCGGGAGCTATTGCATTGACATTGATTCCATACTGGCCCCATTCATTGGCCATTGTCATAGTGATCCCTTTGACTCCTGATTTGGAAGCAGTGTATGAAGGAACTCTGATTCCACCTTGGAAACTCAACATAGAAGCAACATTGATTATCTTACCACCACTCTTCTGCAGGACAATCTGATTGGCAAATGCCTGGGATAAAAAGAACAGGTTTTTAACATTGATGTTCATTACATCATCCCAGTCTTTTTCAGAAAACTTAAGAGAGTCTTCACGCCGGATAATGCCCGCATTGTTGACCAGGATATCCACTTTACCCATTTCAGTTACTGCTTCTTTAACTATTTCACCTAATCCATCAACAGTGCTGTTGATAAGATCAGCTTTAATTCCATGAAACTTTCTACCGGCAGCTTCTACAATCTTCTTTGTATCATCCATAATTCCGATACCAACGCCGACAATATCTGCTCCTGATTGAGCAAGTCCTGCAGCCATACCCTGTCCCAGGCCCTGTGATGCTCCCGTTACGATCGCTACTTTTCCATTTAAACTGAATTTATCTAACATATTCTTATACCTCTTTAATTTATTTCAAGTTTTCCATTGCAACAAAATCCATATCGTCAAATGTCTTGTTTTCTCCACACATACCCCAGATAAAAGTGTAGTTACTGGTTCCAACACCCGAATGGATTGACCAGCTCGGAGAAATTACAGCCTGTTCATTGGCCATGACAATATGACGGGTCTCATCAGGTTTTCCCATAAGGTGAAAAACTCTGGTGTCTTCTTTCATATCGAAATAGAAATAGACTTCCATTCTTCTTTCATGAGTGTGACAGGGCATGGTGTTCCAGACACTACCCGGCTCGAGCAAAGTCATACCCATAACCAGCTGACAACTTTCGCACACAGCGGGATGGACAAATTGATAGATCGTTCTTTTATTGAGGTTTTCATCTGTTCCCAGGTGTACTTTCCCGGCTTTTTCCAGATCAATTTTCACAGTGGGATATGAATGATGGGCGGGACAGCTGTTTATATAGTATTTTGCTGGATTTTTACTATCGGCACTTTTGAAGATCACTTCCTTCATACCCATACCGATATAAGCCCCTTCGCGGCTTTCCAACTCATAATCAGTTCCGTCGAGAGAGACAATCCCCTTTCCACCGATATTAATGACACCCATCTCACGGCGTTCCATAAAATAATCGACACCCATCTCTTTTCCCGCTTCAAGCTTAACAGCACTATTTACAGGCATGATTCCGCCGGCAATGATTCTATCGACATGGGAGTAAGTCAGATTAATTAAATCTGCCTGAAATAGATCCTCTATAAGGTAATGCTTTCTGTTTTCCTCTGTTGTATACATCTTTGCATCTTCCGGATGGTTGGCGTATCTTACATCTAAATTCATTTTGATCTCCTAAATATTCTTTATCTTATTAATTTCAATTCCGGCAAAAAACAGCGCCGCCAGTCCGTATGACCAGTCAGATGATTTCTGCATCTTATATTGCAGTTTATAACCGAGTTCCGGTATAAGCTGCATCGCTATTGTCGGACCGCTTATATGATTCATACTGAGGAGCCCATCCTTCATTTCCAGATCATCAACAACAGCATTAAAAGCCTTTAAGCCAGGTTCTTTAAAAGATGCATCGAGATACCCCTGACGCACACCACGCAACCAGCCCGCCGCGATAAGAGATGTAGCACTGCTTTCTTTTAAGGTTGTCCCCGGTTTGTTCAACAGAGTTTCAAAATATCCATCTTCTCTCTGATATTTCAGGACAGCCAGACTGACTTCCCTTAAAATCTGTATGCATTCATCTCTTTCAGAGCCATCGGGAAGATTATCGATAAGCATAGGCATAGCGCCGATGACCCATCCGTTCCCGCGGCCCCAATAGAGTTTCTCCGGATATTTTCTTTTACTTTTTACCCAGTAACTGTGTACGAACAATTTGTCATCATCATCCTGGAGATACTTTCTGAAAAATGCAGGCTGGCTCTTTGCAAAATCCATCAGCCATTGTTCATTCTGTTCTTTGGCATACAAACTGGTAAAAACGCCATACATCATTATCGAGTCGACCCAGATACTCTTCGGATAGAGTTTCCCTTCGAGGGAATGTCCCAGGTGATTGGGCATATTGTGAATAACTTTTTCAGAATTCTTAATATAATCTAGTCCCCGATTTGTGGTTTTCTGGTATTCCATATGGGGATACTTTTTCTGAAGATAGTACGTTGCGAGGGTCGGAGCCAGGGTATCGGACTGATCTATTCTGCAGCCTTTTTTTATATGATAGTCTGCATAACTTTTTATATACTCTGTGTATCTATTTTCTCCCAGTTCTTCGTTTAGAAGTCCCATAGAATGCATAAGAAGAGCTTCCCCCCACATCCAGGGGATTTTGTTGTACTGCAGTCTTTTTGTCGTGGCATCGGCCAGTTCGATTATTTTATCAAAATTATTATTCATCTGTCCCTCCATCACTAAATCAACAGGATTCTAAGTGCATCGACTTCTTCCTGATCGAGACCTTCTTTGTAGTGCTGAAGCAGTTTTAAATGATGCTCTTGAGTCAGCGGGTATCTGGCGGCAATAAAAATTGCCAGAAGCAATAATGTACCGGGAAGAATGAATACAATAACTCTCAGTCCGAAAATGAATGATTTCGGCTGGTTAAAGGATTTTATCGATTTCATAGTCGAGTCATTGGCGAAGTTATAAGCTTCTGAAACTTTCAGATCCTTTTCAACAACAACTGCAAGTTCTGAGCTATCTATATAACTTATTTTCAATGAATCCCCATCGAATGTATAATCCATCTGAGTCTCAGTCAGGAAGGAGACCTCTTCCCCATCCATATTGATGAGAATGTCTGTGATGCCATCCTTGGCCAGATCGATTTCAATTTGTGATTCGCTATTGATTCTAACATTGGAGTCAGAGGGAACGATGACATCTCCCGGTAGTATGTATCCGGAAAACTGCAACATAAATCCCACTATCCAGATACCTATTGCCGATGAAAATTTCCGCATAAAGGTCATAAATCCCGCAAAAGCACCACTTCTTCTCTCACCAAAAGCCAGCACCGAAATATCTGTTACATCGGGAAACATAACCCAGGGCATGACAATACAACCGATCAAACCCAGTCCGACGACACCGGCAATAATAAAAATAGAAGAGATATGCCAGCTAGTATTGTAAAATCCCAGGGCAAAAGAACCGAGAACGAAAATTATAGCTCCAAGTATGAAGGTTTTCGGCTTTCCGATTTTCTCAGCGAGCATGATAACAAAAGCCAGAGCTGCTATCTGAGTGAGTAACATTGTTCCCAGGACCAGTTCCAGAAGATCGCCCCGTCCGATGAAATAAGTCATATAATAAGTAAATACGGCACTGACAACATCCATGACAAAAAAAGCCAATAGATATATACCAATTAATGAGCGATAAGTTTTGATTTTAAAGGGAGAGAGCGTTTTTTTCAAACTGAAACGGGATTTTTCTTCGGGAATGGGGGTTCTCTCTCTACACCATAAGAATATTCCAAGAAAAGGTACGGCATAAAAGATCCCAAATAAAAGCCCCATCATCAGGTAACCTGTTTTTTCCGGAAAAAGTCCCACTATGACCATTGGCAGAACAGCTCCGAGAAGGGAAGCTATTTGAGAAAAAAACAATCTCGATCCATTGACCCGGCCCCGCTCTTTTACATCCTGACTTATCTCACTGGAGAACGCAGTATAGGGAACCATGACAATAGTGGACACAGTAGAGAAAAATATATAACTGAATGCCACAAAAGCGAATTTAGCTCCTTGAGAACTAAAATTCGGAGCAAACCACAACATGGTAAATGCTATAATAATAAGGATAAATCCCGCGAGCATATAAGGTCGGCGCCTGCCGTATTTCGTTCTTGTATTGTCACTGAGGCTTCCCATAATGGGGTCACTAAGGGCATCCCATATTTTTGATAGCAATACAACTGTTCCCGCTAAAATGGGATTAATCCTGACGACATCTGTCAGAAACCTCAAATAGAAAAAACCTATAACAAGCTGGGCTCCCCCACCGAAAAGGTCTCCTGAAGCAAATGTTATCAACTCTCTGATTTTCATCTTTTTCATAATCATTCCTTTTTAAATTTCTTCTCTTATATTTTTATCGAAATGTAATTTCAGGGTTTTGATCCCGAAATTGATAGAAATTTCATCATCACATCTGCTGCAATTTCCATAGTCAGATTCCAATCGCTCATACTCAGTATTTACAATAGTATTGTTAACTGAGAAATCACCCTTATATTTGACTATTAGTGATTTGTACCTAAGTTCCAGATTTTTGAACTCCACCTTCACAGCCAGGATATTCTTAATAAAATCTTCAAAGCTTTCCTCTCCATCAGATAATTCACAGATCCAGTAGGTCACTTTCCCTTTCTGGATCAAATCGGAAGAATCTTCGGGATTAACAGTTAACAGTTCTTTCCCGATAAGAGCGACTTTGACATCGCCCTTTTTTCCAAAGGCAAAATTATCTTCAATCATAACTTCATCAAACTCTGACTGAGGGAAATGGGCATGTGTAAAAAACTGCCGTTTCTGTTCCAGAAATCCTTTTCGCTGATCGACTTTATAAATAGACATGCTGATGTTTTCATGTTGCACACTATGAGGCATAATTCCATTTCCCACCCAATAAGATGGAGAGAAATTACGGGCATTGGATGCGAAGGCCGATCCGCCGGGATGAGTTGTGAAAATTGTCAGTTTTTCATTGATAGTAGCCTGCCATATGTGCTGCTGATCTCCGAAAGTCCCGGGATAGTGATTCTGGGCAGTAGATAGTATAAAATTGTCATTTTTATATGTATATGAATTGATTTTCTGAATAGCCACACCATCGGTATAGGGATTTAGAATCCGCGATAAAGTCGGCAATAAAAAACCCATCCACTTTTTACTCATCAGTTCAAAATCTCCTAGAAACTCATTGTGTTTCATATTATACCTACGGTACATTTTGATGGTATTTCTGATAATTTCGGGATTGGAAAAACTCTCCATGGCCCACTGAATATAACCTGCTGTTTCAGAGCCTTTTTCTTTCTCTATCTGTTTCATTTCTTTCAGATCATGACCCATAGATGTTTTAATTACGCTTTCGCTTTTATCATTGGCTATATCTTTCAGCACTGAGGGGATTTTATAGTTCTTACAGAGATAGAGATTTGAAGAAACTCTAGCATAATCGAACTCCTGAATATACCGCTGACCGAATAGGAACTCATTTATTTCAAGAGTATCCTGTTTGAGAGGATTTCTTTTCTGTTCCTCGTAACAGCGACCACTGGTCGCGGAAAACAATCCTTTAAAACTATGCATCGCCATATCGGCAATGAAAAGATCGAGTATGATCGTCGCTTTTTCCTGTAGTTCCTCTTCCGCAAAATCAATGAGCAGAGTAAGGGGCGGGATATCTTCTTCATAATAGGTATTGGAATGCCACTCGATAAATCCATGTTCAAATCTGTGTTTTAACCACGCCATGATTCTCGGTCTGAATATATCCATCATCTGGATCCCTGTTTTACCGGAATTGGAAAATTGAGAATCTTTATAGAGTTGCCCAGCTAAATAGCCGCAGGTAAAAAACAGAATCTGATGGTTTTCAGACCAGTAACACATGGAATCATTTCCCGGTTCATCCATCCAGTATTTGAAACCCAGAACCGTATCTTCCATTATTTTTTTAGTCTCAGGGGTCAATAATTCGTCGTATGCATATAAAGTTCTCAATATGGATACCATTCTGAAATCAGCGCAATCCAATCGGTTATTGATAAATGTACACAATTCAAGAATCTGATTTTCATCAATCCGCTTTCCCTGATCTAAATCAAGGATTCCGGGAAAAGATTTGGCTCCCATTTTGATTTCCATCGTTATATCTTCATTCATTTTCTACATTTCTCCTGTAAATCCCATGCGTCGGGAAATTGCCTTTGCGGCATCTTTTAGTATTTGTCCCTCTTTTACCGTGTCTCTTTCCTCGCTATAAAGACCGGCTGCACTGATTCCAGCCAAGACATGACCTTTATGGTCAAATATGGGAGCGCCGAGGCACAACACAAAATCTAAAATCTCTCTGTCATCGAGAGAATAACCTCTCTCTTTTGTCAATTTCAGATCCTTTTTAAGATCTTTTGCATTCATGATAGTCCGTGATGTTCTTGCACGGAATTTCATTGTCTTAATCAATTCATCTAATTCAGAGGCAGGCAATCCCGAAAGGATCGCCTTACCGAGAGAAGTACAATAAGCATCTTCCCTATTGGATACATTGGCCGTATATATAGGCACATTCTCAGGTTCTTTTTTATGAAGATATATAATTTGATTTCCATCGAGCATGGCAATGAATACTGTCATATTCAGATCGTCCGATGCCTGGCTGACAATGGGTTTCGCTTCATGGATCAGGTCCATGTTCTCAATATACCGGTTGCCGATAACGAAGGCTTTAAGACCGATCTGATAGAGTCTTGTTTTTCCTTCTACTGCCTGGATCATATCCGTATCGAGCAGCATCAGAAGAATTTCATACACTGTTGTTTTAGGTATATTTGTCTCTTCTACTAATTCATTGAGAGATAAGCCTTCTCTTGAATTGGATATGAGTGACAATATATCTATGCTTCGCACTACACTTCTATTTTTCATATGTGTTATTGTATCATTCTTATTTACAATGTCAATTCGCATATACAATCTCTTGAGATATTTCGAGTTCCTGCTCTATGGTTATGAAAAGCCTTCATACCCGTAGCAAGCTACGGAGTATTCTGGCTCGCCGAAAAAAAAGAAGATTCAAAATCTATGAACTGCAGCCAATTCTCTAACAGGATATCGTGTTGCCCATCACGGAGAGAATAAGCCATATTTCCAGAAATTATCGGAGTGCCCGGTTGTGGTGTTATCCTTTCGGGTAATGATGGATTTCCAAAAAGTTCATACGCTTCTCCTGCCAGTTTAAATGATTGGAACTCACCATCGGGATCTGCCCAATAGTCTCTGTCGGCACTTGAAACATATAGTTTCCTTGGAGCAATAGATGCTAATAACATGTGCTGATCCAGGGGAAGAACAGATTCTTTTCCATTAAAGTCTTTATATTTATCTGTAAACCAATAGGGAAACAGAAAATTTATTGCTGCAACCGTTTCTCCACTGGTACTGCGACTTAATGCAGCTCCAGTACTTCCCGATCCATTGCTTATGACCATAGAAATACGAGTATCATTGGCTCCGGCCCAGAGAGATGTCTTCCCAAGGCGTGAATGGCCAATAGAAATAATTCGCTGCGGATCAACTTCAGGTAAAGTTAATAGATAGTCTACTCCCCGTAATAGTCCAAAAGACCAGGCAGTAATGGATTTCAGGTTCTGTTCCGGAAAAAGAGAAATTAGCCTTGTTGCATATGTTTTTCTGTTATCCGGTGCAAAATCATCAGAATGCATTGTCGCAAGACCGTATCCCTGATTTATAATCTCCTCAACGGGCCATCTGAAGTTACGTTCTCCTCTGGAATATAACTTTGAGCTATCATATTTTCTGCTGTTAAAAGAGTAAAGAATGGATTCACCGGGCATAATCGAATGATTCCCTTTAAAATTCAAACCAATAAAAACGGGAACTTTCTCTAATGAAACAGGAAGGAAGAGAAGGAGCAGGGCTCTGCTTTCCCCTTCACTTGTTTTTACTGTAATTTCAACTTGTTTTCTAATCGCTTTTCCATCGAATATTTCTTCATTTTCCAGTTCCTTAAAACTGACTGAGTAACCTTTTTTAGGGATCGGGCCATAAACATTGTCATTAAAGAGCTCTAGAATCTCTTTGGTCCGGGTTTCAAAGGCCACTGCATTTTCTACCTCAGTTCCATCGGCCATTGTCAACAGGGGTGGCAATGTAGAGTAATCTCTCTCCGCCTTATGGCTTTCCCGCCAGTTTGAGATAGGTTTTGGGAGATCCATCTTCTCACCACCTTCCAGCAGTGCAAGAAAATTGGATGCGGGCATAATCTTTACTGTTATTAAAGAAAAAACAATAACTGATAGAATGAGTAAACCCATAATAGAATAAATAATAATTGTCAGAATCTTTTTCATAGTAACACCTTTGTTATATACATTCTGTTAGTTAAACTCTCTGATCAGTTTATCAAAATTGAGGTAGAGTTCTTTTCCATTCCAGCTGAACCGCAGCTCTTCCGGAGTTCTTTTGCTCTGAATATAAGGGGAATCAAAACGGTCATACTGAAGATTCTGCTTCTCGCCGTTAACTATAAGATCACCTCTGAATTCAAGGCTGAGCTCCTTGCCATTTGAGACATAACTGAGACTTTTCCCGTTAAATTCTATGGATTCAGCCTGCTTCGTGATTCTCGCCTTAAAAGTTTCAAAGCTACCGTCTAATGTGACATCTGAAGCCTCGGTGATCCAATAAACCTCTTTTCCCGGCTGGATTAGATCGTAATTCTCTCCCCACCAGTCCCGGCGGACTTCTTCATATTTCCGATAGTGAAGCTCATTTGCAGTAATAAAGGCCACATAGGCATATCCCAACTGGCCAAAAGCAAAATTACCCTCAACAGAACTTTCATCAAATAGAATTTCCGGGAAGTAACCATGGGTAAAGTCGAGAAGTTTTGCCTCCATCATACCCTTCTTCTCCGGCGTATGATAAATCGCCAGATTGACGTTCTCATCCTGAACAGTATGGGGAAAGTGCCCCTGACCAACCCAGTATTTGGGAGAGTTTCCGTTAGGTCCCCTATCGCCCTCATCTACTGCCGGGTGAGCATTAAAAATACTCAGATCATTGCTGAGGGTGACTCCTGCGATATGCTGCTGATCCCCGTATTCACCGGGGTGATAGGCCTGTGCGGTAAACATGCTATAGTAGGAATTCTTGTAGAGATACTGGTTGGCTCTTTGGATAGCGACACCATTCTGTTGGGGATCGATCACATTACTGATAAAAGGAAGCAGATTTAACTCCCTAATCAGGCTGATGTTGAAATCTTTAAAAGCGTAAAGATCTGAGTTTTTAAACATATCCTTATCATCAACATAATTAACCGAGTTGGCAACGATCTCGGGATTGCTGAAAGCTTCCATTCCCCACTGCATCATAATCTGATGGGGCTCCTGACCGATGAGATCAAGCTCCTTCAGCTCAGACAGATCAAGACCAGTAGAAGCCTTTATAAGGCGAGTTTCCTTATCATCTGTAGCTATTTCCCTGAAGACGCCGGGAACTTCATATCCACCGCCATAAAAAAAGGTAAGCTCCATACCACCTGGAAAGGTTTCCGGATAATTCGGATCTACATCATAACCACTAAGCATTTCCGTGAAACGTTTCATAGAGGAATGAGATCCCGCCATTTTATCGTCTTCATAGGAACGGCCGCTGGATGAAACAAATGATCCTTTGAATGATTGGCTTGCCAGGTCATACATCATCAGGTCCAGGATCATCTGAGCTTTGATTTTGACCTCGTAATCCTCACTGAAAGTAGCAAGTGCGGCAAGGGGAGCGACATCTTCTTTATAATATGTGTTCGAATTCCATTCAATGAAACCGTGATCCCATCGCTGCTCCAGCCATGCAAGGGCTCTCTCTTTTCCGCGAGCCTCATGGAAAGTTCCCATTTCTCCTGTATTTGTAAAGGTTTCATTTCCATAAAGCTGACCTGCCAGGTGCTCGCCTGCAGCAAAGAGAATCTGGTGATTCTCGCTCCAATGACACATGCTGTCATAACCCGGATCTTCCATCCAATACTTAAAGCCGAGAATGGCCCGTTTTAGCTCAGCAAGTTCTGCAGGAGCCAGTTTATCCGGAAATTCATACAGAAGATGCATAGCTGATGGCAGACGGAAATCGGCACAATCATGGCGACCATCGAAATAGGCTATATCCCGCTGGAAACTGCTTGTAAACTCTCCATCGCGGATAAGTTCTTTAAGAACATCTCCTAAATTTCCGGTAATCTCAGGATCCGGCTTATCCCTTGGGATTTTTACTATTTCACTATTGGATTTTAAATCCATCACAACACTGATTCCAAGCCAGCTCAATATTAAAACCAGTATGACACTAACAGTAATCAATCTCTTATGTTTAAATTTCAATTTATTTCTCCTAAATAGAGCAACTGCTCACTCCACTGAAAGCTAATAATACCATTCATATTTACATTGTCAATTCGCATATACAAATTCACCAACAAATAGAGCAGTTACTCGTTTCTAATAATTAACAAGAAATGATTTGATTTTACAGCAATTATAAAAAGTTGCTTCGAGCAACGTAAACAGCCCCTTCTGAGGTTCCGCCGGTTATGGGATTTTCAAATTGGATATGATGAGACTCAACACAGGAAAATACTGTTTTTAAATGATTCGTAAAATATTTCTCGGGAGATCCATCAGCCCAGAGAGCAAAAACACCCCCGGGATTTAGATGTTGAGACAATTCTTTCAGCCCTTCTTCAGTGTAAAAATGCTTATTTGTCTTATTTAATTGATGAGTCGGCGTATGATCGATGTCCAGTAGAATGGCATCGTGTTTCCTTGTGGGATTTTCAGGATCAAAACTCTTTGAAACATCTCTGGAAAGTTCAAAAAAATCAGCATTCACCAGATGACATCGAGAGTCTTCTGTCAAAGCCCTGCCCACGGGAACAATATGATTTTTATGCCACCCGATTACAGGTGCTAGATATTCAACGACAACAAGTGATTTTACCCGGGGATCCTCCAAAGCAGACAAAGCGGTATAACCAAGCCCCAGCCCTCCGACAACAACATCGAGCTCTTTTTTATCAGTATGAGCCAGTCCGAGAATCGAAAGCTGAGATTCCGATTCATGAAAGAGGCTGGTCATTAGAAAATCTTCACCAAGTTTCACTTCATAGATGTCTATGCCGCCGAGCTGCAGCATTTTCCGCCGCCGCAACATAAGATCACCGATCGATGTTTTCTGAAAGTCCAGTTCCTCATAGTTCAAACTCATATTGTCTCCTATGGAAGAATATTCCCTGCAGAACGGTAGATTTCATACCATTCCTCTCTGGATAATTTAAAATCAGATGCTTTTGCCATATCCGAGACTCTTCCGGAATTAGTCGTGCCGATTATTGTCTGAATTTTAGCCGGATGCCGTAAAATCCAGGCAACTGCAATGGCAGAATTTGTTACATTGTATTTAACCGCAAGCTTATCAATCACTTTATTCAGTTCGGGAAACTTATCGTTATTGAGAAAGACTCCTTCGAAAAAACCAAATTGGAATGGCGACCAGGCTTGAATTGTAATTTCATTGAGCCGGCAGTAATCGAGAATCGCCCCATCGTGATCAACAGAATTATCAACCTTCATATTCACATTCAGCCCGGCATCGATCATACCTGTTCGTTTGATACTCAATTGCAATTGATTGAAAATCAGATTTTGTTTCACTGATTTCTGTAATAATTCTATCTGCATGGGATTCTGGTTGCTGACACCGAAATTTCTGACTTTCCCCTTTTGGTGTAAAATATCAAAAGCTTCTGCAACCTCTTCCGGTTCGACAAGAGTATCCGGCCTGTGAAGCAAAAGAACATCGAGATAGTCCGTTTGAAGCCTATTCAATATCCCATCAACGGACTCGAGAATATAGTCCTTCGAGAAATCATATAAACCATTCCTTATTCCGCATTTCGACTGGATGATCATTTTCTCTCTATTTGAGGAAGACATATCCACTGCAGACGCAAAAACCTCTTCAGATTTGCCACCGCCGTATATATCCGCATGGTCAAAAAAATTGATTCCCTCATCAAGTGCTGTATTCACAAGATTATCGACCTGATCTTTTGACATTTCTGAAATCCTCATACATCCGAGTGCAATCTCGGGGATGATCAGATTGCTATTACTTACTTTTATCTTATTCATAATGAAATTCTCCTATTCAGTTATTATTAAAATCAAAAAGTCAAACCGGTACCGAAACTGATATCCAGATAATCCGATATAGGATCATACCCTAACCTGGCATTGAGATCGATACTGCCGAGCATTACAATGACTTCCGTTCCGAATCCTATGCGGAACAAATCTCTAAAACTCCTGACATTTTGAGTATTCAAAGCAATACCCAGGTCTGCAAAAGGGTGGATTTGTAAGTGTATTGTATCATTTCCCCAGACTTCAAAGGCCATAGTATTGGACCAGAAAAATCCCAGATTCCCCGACATGGAGCTATCGTCTACACCTCTCAATCGGCTACCGAGTCCTGTATCCTCATTATTGAAAATAACCAATGCCGATCCTTGAGAATAATAATTGAAACGGTCTCCGAGAGGAATATACCATTGAGCGGTGAAATCAAAGTCAGATACAAAACGGAGGCTCTGGCTTGCTGTCAGATTACTATAGGAACTGAGCAGTTTTAGAGCATTGGTCAGAGTCAGATTATATCCGGTTCTCAACGGTCCCACCCAATCGATCTGCCCATAGCTTATATTGTGTTCATAAATCAAATTAAACCTGTCTTCTATAACAGTATTATTCTCCTGAACAATATCTCCTTCGAAATTATCGTGATAATCAAAGGAATATTTCATTCCCAATTGAGGGATGAAAGTGTATGACCACTTCCCCCGGAGATCGACAAGAGTTTCAAATTCGAGAAAGCTTTCATGATTAGTAAAATGTTGCAGAAGCTGAAGCCCGGCAGCCAGTGCGGGATCGGTTTCCTTTGTCGTTCCATAATGCTGTATGAATTCCGCACTGAAAATAAGATTGCCGATCTTTATATTTTTCAGTCCCGGATTGATCTCCCAGTCTTTCAGTTTGACTGCTTCTCCAAAAGCAAAATCCATAGAGGCATCAAAGAAAAAATCCGTCATGGAGCCGAAAAAGTTATCGTAATTAAACTCGATACCGAAAGAGGTACCGTAACTCCCTATTGATGACTGGGGCAGAACATAGGGAATGGGAACGAGTGTCAGGCCATCTTCAATATGTATGATTACTTCATATTCATTATTATTATCAGAAATCAGTTCTGCACTCAGTTTCACCGATTTGTAATACCTGGTATTTGTCAGAAGCCTTTCCTGTGTCTCCAGAGAGGCAAAAAGTTCCTCTTCATCGGCAAATATCTGACCTTCTTCTATATCCAGCCAGTTTCTCAGTGCGTTCTCATTAGTTCTGATTTTACCGGTATATTCTACAATAATACTATTAATAGAGATTGATTTCGGTTGTTCGGCGGACAGAAATCCCGCTGACAATATATAAGCAAAAGCAAAAAGCAGTATTCTTTTCATATTATTTCCTCAGAAAAGAATACTACTCCCATACAGTTTAATTGAAAAGCGCTTTAATATGCCTGTATAACAGATTTTCTGTAACATTCTTTCCTACTATCTCTTTATTTTCATCGAGTGCATTGAGGTATCGCCCGCCCATTTCAGAAGCTACTTTGTAACCGACATGGAGCAGCTGTCTCAGATTGCGATTGTAATCGGAACAGGAAAGATCATGGCGGAGTGCCAGGACATACTGAGAGCTAGTCCAGTTATCAACTATTTCCGGTGCAGGCAATTTATCCCGGTCAATATCAATAACAGTGGCATAAGGCGCTGCAAGCTCATCATATCTCCCATATGCAGCGCGATAGACTTCTTTGGCAATATCCAATCCCGAACCGCCGCTTTCAGCCAGACCGATAAGTTCCTCAAGCCAGGTCGTTCCCGCTGTTTTTACATGAACTCCTGCATTGTGCTTTATAAGGTTCTTTTTTACAGAAGGAAAAATAGAAAATTTATCACTTCCCGAATGGATGCTCAACTTGAGATTCTTTGACATACCAAACTCTTTCACAGCCCAGGAAATGACTGAAATATCATCACTGAATTCTCTATCAAATTTATCTACATCTCCCACATAATCAACACCCTTATTAAAACGTCCCGTAAACTTCGGCGCTATTGTCTGAAGGGGAATCCTTTCAGCAGCAATGGCCGATAATATAAAAAGAAGTTCCTCGGGAGTTTGAGGACTGTCGGTTTCATCCATGGAAACCTCGGTAATAAAACGTCCCTCTCCTTTTTGCTCCTTTATATGCTCATAGATTTTTTTTGCTTCTTTTACGGCATAAAGATACCGTTCAGCTATAGATCTGATTTTCCCTTCAGTGATTTCAAGAGGTTTCACTATTCCCGGAACATCCAGAGAGCAGGCATATTGTAAATTATTTTTTACGAAAGCCTCGAGATCTTCTTCAGAGGCTTTTTTACCGATAAAATCTGCTACATCGAGAGTAAAAAAATCAGAAGAGTCGACAAAAAGATCAACATTTTTCAGTCCGATATGATCGGCATCGACATAATAACTTCCTTCCCACCTTAAATCGGATACAGCTTTGTCGGCAGCTTTTCTTACGGACAGGGGATCTGTGTGTATGATCTCATGTTCTCTGAATGACTTATTCCAGATTATAGCCAGATCTATCCCTTCCTTACGTGCATATTCTACAGTCTTTAACTGTGCTGAGGCCTGTCGCCCGAAGCGGTCTCCGGTGCCTATGGAATATTTCTCTAATACCATATATTTCTCCTGAATCTTTTTTTGATTTCCCCACCCATAGTGTAAGCGGTTACATTTATTTTGACAAGTTATAAAAGAAACACAATATATATTGCCCTTAAGGCGCTTATATCTAATAATAAAACTACACATCAGTGTAAGCGGTATCATTTTTAATGAAAAATAGTGTCACAATATGAGATATCAGGTACAATAGGCAGATGAACATCTATGAAATTGCCAGAAAAGCCGGTGTATCGACAGCAACAGTCTCCAGAGTGCTCAACGACAGCCCTAAAGTCAGTGAAAAAACCCGTGAGAAAATTCATAAACTGATGAAAGAGGAAAACTATCTACCAAGTGCTTATGCAAGGGGGCTGTCGGGAACTCCAGCCAAAACCATCGGTATTTTGACAATAGATATCCGTGATCAGTATTTTGCATCGGTCATTCATTCTCTGGAACAGGAACTGAGTCTCTTTCAATACAATGTCATTCTCTGCAATACAGGAGGAGAGCTTGATGACCAGAGAAACTACATAGAGCTTCTGCTACAGAAAAAAATGGAGGCATTGATCCTGGTGGGATCTGTTTTCAAAAATCCTCAGTTAAAGGGAATCATAAGCCGAGTGGCGGAAAAGATACCTATGATCATCGTCAACGAAAAAGTGGAAGGAGACAATATCTATTCCATTATATGCGACGAGGGACAGGGGATAAAGGACGCCGTTCTTGAGCTTTATAAAAATGATCATAGAGAATTTGTTTATATTCAGGCCGGAGATACATACAGCGCCAAAAGAAAGATGAAAGGTTTTCTCGATGCGGGAAAAGATGTCTGCGGTTTGATTACAGAAAACAGGATTCTGGAGGTTGAAACCGATCTGCAGAGCGCCCATAAGATTGTGAAAAAAATCTTATCGATGAACCCCAGACCCTCTGCAATTATCTGCGGTGAAGACTTGACGGCACTCGGAATCATGCAGGAACTGACCAAACAGGGGTATACCATACCAGGAGATTTCTCAGTCACCGGTTTTAACAATTCCATATACTCAGAATGCGCCACTCCTCCACTTACAACGATTGACAGTCAGAGCAGCGCCATGGGATTAGCGGCGGCAAGGTTGACTCTGGATCTTCTGGGTGGAAGGAAAGTTCCATCTTTGAGCAGAATCAGTACTGAGATGGTAATTCGGGAAAGCACCAGATAATTATCCTGTGGGAACAAATAAAATAACAGCATATCTCGATACAATAATCCAGAACTGGTGAGGTCACGATGTGTTACTTATGTGCGAAAAGACTAGCCCCTCAACCTAGGTGGAATTCTAAAAATTTTCACACCTATAGTGTTATAGGCTATCAGCGAATCAAATCCTCTCTGGGAGGCGAAAAGATATCAATGAGCACTGACGGCTCATCAAATGTCCAGGCATTGTGCTCAACACCGATTGGGGCGTGATACCAGTCCCCTGCATTGACGATGCTTTCTTTTCCGTCTATCAAAAATCCCATCTTGCCACTGACCAGATACCCCATTTGCTCATGGCTCTTATGGCTATGTGGCGGGAATGTTTTATCCGGAGGAAAATGGTATTCCACAACCTGTATATTCTCTCCCGTATAGATATAGCGGGTGACATCGCCTTCTACAATCTCTTTATGCATTTTCTCTTTATTGAAAAATAAGTTTATATTCATACTATTACCATAATTCATAAGTCGGACAACAACAAAGTGAAATCGGAAAAAAATGTAATGAGAATCAGCAATTTATTTGTAAGCGCTTACATTTTGTAAAACAATAAATTAAAAA
>Ga0070729_10001811_pt1 | contig 30530 bp, 28 predicted proteins | sample tdDd472_FD_66725 | JGI IMG/M metagenome (GOLD analysis project Ga0070729, IMG submission 66725) | Marine sediment microbial communities from the Atlantic coast under amendment with organic carbon and nitrate - tdDd47.2 | ecosystem: Environmental > Aquatic > Marine > Coastal > Sediment | place...
TGCGTCGAGCGCATCGACGACCGGCAACGCGAACGTGCCGGACCCGAGGAAGACGATCTTCACGGCGTGATCCGGTTCCCCGTAGATCCCGAATCATCGCCGGATCGGTCACCCACTCCAAACGCCGGACCGATGCCGCGGTCGAGCTCCGGCTCGTCCTCGCGCAGGTGAATCCGCAGGTCGGTAACGTGGTGCCCGGGCTCGATCCGCACGCGCTGCGCCTTGAGCATTTCGAGCACGGCGCAGAAGACCGAGACGATGTAGAACCGGTCGCGGCGCTCGTGGAACAGATCGCGAAACGAGATGGATCCCCCCGCCAGGCGCAGGGTTTCCGCCAGATTCGTCTGCACCTCGCGGGTCGGCAGGCTCTCGCCGAAGACCTTGAAGTCGACCTCCGAGAGGGTCTCGGACATCAGCTTCTCGAAGGCTAGAAGCAGGTCGTGCACGCCCACGTCCTCAAGCAGCTTGCCGGCGTCCGGCGCCTCGGGATCCGGGGGGCGAACGCCACCCTCGTAATTCAGCAGGCGATCGTGGCCCGCCTCCTCCAGCGCCCGGGAGCGGTCTTTGAACGCCTTGTACTCGAGCAGCTGCTGGACCAGATCGGTGCGAGGATCGAACTCGTCATCGAGATCGTCGCCGGACTCGTCGGCGCGCGGCAGCAGCATGCGGCTCTTGATCAGCATCAGCGTGGCCGCCATCAGCAGGAAGTCGCCGGCGCGCTCGACGTCGATCTGCTTGACCACCTCAAGGTGCGCGAGAAACTGTTCGGTGATTTCCGAGATCGGGATCTCGTGGATGTCGACCTCGCGCTCCCGGATCAGGTGCAGCAGAAGATCGAGCGGCCCGTTGTAGATCGAGAGGTCGACCCGATAATCCGCACCCGTTGCCATGCGCTGAGTATACGGCGCGCAGCCCCGATCGAGCGGCCGACAGTATCATCTGGCGCACCATGGGCTTCTCGATCGGTCGCATCTTCGGCACGGACGTTCGTGCAACGGGCGGATTCTTCCTGCTGATGGGGTTCTACTTCCTGCAGCTCGGCGTCGACCGGGCCGCGGAGGCGGCGGTCTTTTGCATCGCTGTCATCATTTCCCTGCTGGTCCACGAGTTCGGCCACGTGTACGCCGTCCGCCAGCAGTTGAAGAGCGAGTCGCAGGTGATTCTTTGGGGGCTCGGGGGCCTGTGCGTGCACCCGCCCGCCCAGTACCCGAAACAGCGCGTCATTATCTCGCTCATGGGGCCCGCGTTCGAGGCGGTGCTCGGCGTGGCAGCCGTGCTGGTCTATTGGCTGGCGCCGCCGACCAACCCCTACCTCTTCGCGTTCGTCTGGTACATGGTCTGGATCAACGTGTTCTGGCTGACGCTCAACCTCGTTCCGCTGCGCCCGCTCGACGGTGGCCAGGCGCTGCAGGCGGCGCTTGAGATGCGCATGGCGCCGGCCAAGGCGGGCGCCATCGCCAGGCGCGTGTCGGTGGTCACCGGAGGAGCGGTGCTGGTGGCCGGAATCCTGCTGCAGTTCCCGCTTTTGTCCGTCATGGCCCTGCTGCTGCTGATCCACAACCTGCGCACCGTTTAGCCCCATCGGGGACGCCGGAGCCCGAGCCCGACGTATTCACGACGACGCGCGTTCTGGGCGGCCCAGATTGCCGACTTCTTCGCCGCTTGTCGTCGCGGGCTCTTATGGAGCCAGCTTCCTTGAAGCGGCTCGAATTCGACAACCTGTGCTCACCCAGAGGAGTTCCCCGAACATCGACATCCTGCCGTTTCGAAGCCAGAGTACCGATGTTCCGTAGATCAACCCCGTCGCGCCCGCGGCGACGTGAATACGTCGGGCTATGATGGCGGCCCGCATGGACGGGAACATTGAATACGGCCGCGAAGTCCTCCGCCTTGAGGCAGAAGCCGTTCGCGCACAGGGCGACCTGATCGGCGCCTCCTTCTCCGAAGCGGTCGAACGGATCGTGGCCTGCTCCGGCGACGTCGTCGCCACGGGCATGGGCAAGTCCGGCCTGATCGCCCAGAAGATCAGCGCCACCCTCGCCTCCACCGGGACGCGATCGTTCTTCCTGCATCCGGCCGAGGCGGTGCACGGCGACCTCGGGCGCGTCACGAAGGACGATCTCGTGCTGGCGCTGTCCAACTCAGGCGCGGTCGAGGAGATCCGCCGCTTGATCCCGTCGATCAAGGCCATCGGTGCGACGCTGGTCGCGATCACCTCGCAGGCGGACTCGAGCCTCGGGCGCCACTGCGACTGCCTCTTGTTGCTGCCTGCCGCGCCGGAAGCGTGCCCGGTCGGTCTCGCACCGACAACGTCCACCACAACGCAGCTCGCCCTCGGGGACGCTCTCGCGATGGCGGTGGCGAAACGTCGCGACTTCACGCGCGAGGAATACGCGCTCTATCACCCGGGCGGCTCGCTCGGACGCCAACTCCTGCGCGTGAGCGAAGTCATGAGTGGAAAAGAGAAGGTCCCCGCCGCCCGGCTCGGCACGATCACGCGCCAGGCGCTGATCGACGCCGGCGGACTCGGCCGTCGGCCGGGAGCGCTCCCGGTCATCGACACCGACGGTTGTATTCGCGGGCTGCTCACCGACGGTGATGTGCGCCGCCAAGTGCTGATCGACGTCGCGTTCATCGACAAGCCGCTCGACGAAGTGATGACCCGCGATCCGGCGACCGCGCGCGCCGACGACCTCGCCGCATCCGCCTGGCGCTTGATGCGCGAGCGCAACTTCGACGAGTTGCCGGTCGTGGATGACGAAGGACATTACATCGGGCTGCTGGACGTGCAGGACCTGCTGAAGGCCGGCTTCGAGGAGGCGGACCGCGGATGAACATCAAGCTGCTGGTGCTCGACGTCGACGGCGTGCTGACCGACAACACTTTCTTGCTGCACGGCCAAAGCAGCGAGTGGAAGGCGTTCTGTGCCGCCGACGGTTTCGGCCTGCGCAAGCTGCAGGATGAAGGCGTAGCCGTCGCGTTTCTCAGTGGACGCAGCTCGCCTGTCGTGGAGCGGCGCGGCATCGAGCTGGGCGTGGCTCTGGTCGTGCAGGGCCAAAGCGACAAGCGCACACAGTTCCCCGCGGTCTGCGAACAGCTCGGCGCGTCTCCCAAGACGGCCGCGTACATGGGAGACGATCTCGTCGACCTGCCGGCGCTGCGCATGGCGGGATTCTCGGCCGCACCTGCCGACGCGCGCCCCGAGGTTGTCCGTGCCGTCGATTTCGTCTCGTCCGCGCCCGGCGGCCACGGCGCCGTGCGCGACGTGTGCGAGGAGTTACTTCGTCGCATGGGGCGCTGGGACGACATCGTGCAGGGCTACCTCGATTGAGATTCTTCCTCGTTTTCTTCGCCCTCTTCACGCCGCTGGCTTGGCTGCTGTGGATCCTCGCGGGCGACGCGCCGCCGCCGGTCTCGCTGCCGCAACCGAACCGCGACGTGAAGGCCGAGGCGGTCATCCGCGCGAACGAAATTCCGCGCATGCCGGTCGACGGCGAGCTCACGGCGTTCAAGAACGGTCAGTTCCAGCGCTTCCACAAGTCGCTCAACTACGTGGAGCTTTGGGTCCAGATCGAAGGAATTGAGCGTGTGGATGGCCGGCCGCGTTTGCACGGCATCCGCTGCGCCATCTTCGGCGAACCCGGCGGCGCGGAGGCCAAGCTTCGACTCACGATCGAGGCGCCGTACATCGAGGGTGAACCGCTCGCCCTGCTTAGCGCACGCGAGGGAATGGCGCGCGAACTCATTCTCGGCGGTGGCGTGGTCGTCCGCGACGAGTGGGGCCGACCCATCGCGACTCTGGAGCGCGTCATCATCGACCTCGACAAGGAAGAGGTTCGCTCGGACGATCCCGTCCTCTTCGAGAGCCCCGAGAAGAGCGCGCAGTTGCGCGGCACCGGCCTCGTTGCGGACCTTGCGTTCGACTCCGCGACGCTCCGCTCCGACGTAAGAGCGCGCCTTCCGCTGGGCAAGCAGGGCAGCGGTGTCGCCGTCCTTTCCTGCAAGGGCCCCGCGACCCTGGTGCGCGTCCCCGACACCGAGAACTACGTCGTCACGCTGGAAGACGAGGCGCGCATCGAACACAAGTCGGCGCGCGGCGACTGCGATCGCATCACCGCGATGTTTCGGCGGACCAAAGGCGACAAGACGGAGCCCGAAGAGAAGCCCTCCCGCAAGGTCGAGGTCGAAGAGGTGCGCCTGGAGGGTGGCGTCGTCTTCGAACTCGACCGCGAGCTGACGCAGGGACTCGAAGGATTCCGCGCGGACTCGATCACCATCATCGGCGAGCGCGAGATCGTTCTCGTGGGAGGCGCCGAGCCGGTACGTGCCGTGCGTCGCGGACCGATGGAGATGTTCGGGCTCGCCGATCGGGTCACCGATCTCGACGCGCCGGAAATCCGAATTCGGCTCGTGCCCGACGCCGGGGATGCGGACGACCCGCTGGAGTCGATCGAGTTTCCGCGCGGGGTCCACCTGAATGATCGGGAGGGGTCCGGGGAACTGCGCGCGAAGCGCTTGATCCTCGACGTTGCCGGCGGCCGCCTCGAGGCCGACGGTGGCGTCACGGCAACAAGCCCTGGACGCAAGCTCGTAGCCGAGCGCGTCGTCGTGAGCCGCCCGCCCGACCGCGATGATGTCGTGGTGGTCGGCGTGTTCGGCGACAAGCGATTCGAGCTGCGGCCCACCGGCGACCTCGGCCCGATCGCGCGCGGCGCCCTCAGCCTGCTCGTGTTCACCTCCACCGAGCCGCTGTACCTCGAACAGTTCAAGACGAAGGCGGTCGTGCGCACCTCGGGTTCCGTGCGCGTGATCGGCGACGATCGCGAGTTGCTCCGCTGCGACGAGATCGAAGTGGCGGTCAAGGACAAGCTGGTGCAGAGGATGAATGCCTCGGGCCGCGTCGCCATGCGGGACCCCGAGACGGCGGCCGACATTCGCGTGGATCGCCTGGTCTTCGACGCGGAACGCGGCAACGAGATCCGGCTGTTCGGCAACCCCGTGGAAGTGACGCAGTCCGAACACGGGCGCATTCACGCGTCGGAGCTCTACTACCGGGAGGACGGCAGCTTCGGCGCACTCGGCAAGGTCGACATCGAGTTCAAGCTGACCACGGGCAAGGCGGCCGGCACATGGAAGTTCCTGGCCGCCCGCGGCGAGGGCCGCGTCGACAAGCAGCGCCGCCCCCTTTGGCTGGACGCGACCGGTGACGTGCGCGCAACCGGGCCGAGCGGCGAGCGACTCGAAGCGGAGTCGGTCCACTACGAGAGCAAGACTTCGGTGCTTCAACTCAAGGGGTCGCCCGCCATCGTGCGCCAAGGCGACGAAATGGCCTACGAGGGGCCGGGCATCGACCTCACGGTTCTGGAAACGGAAGGCAACTTCGAACTCCAGGGCGCGAAGCTGGTGGGCGAGACCGAACTGGTCGTGAAGCCGAAACCCAAAAAGGGTGCGCCCAAAAACCAGTTTGCCACGTGGCGCGTGCGGCTGCGGGGGCCGGCCAAGTTCGACGGAAAGACGCTGCGTATTCCGGCCGGCGCCGAGATCAAGGGCTACGACGAACAGAACCGGCTGGCGCTCGAAGGAGAGGCGGACGACGTCACGATCGACGTCGTCCTGGAGGGCAAGAGCTTCCGACCGAAGGCGCTCCACGCCCGCAAGCGAGTGGTGATGGCCGGCTACAAGGACGGCAAGCTGCAGTCGAAAGTCACCGCCAAAACTCTCGATTTCATCGTCGGCTCACGCAAGGTGGAGATCGGGGGCGGCGGCGTCATCGAACGCGCGGGCAGCGAAAAGCCGATAACGATTCGTGAAGCGGAGTTTGAACTCACCGACGATGGGGTAGATTTGAAGTACCTCTCTGAGCTGGAGGGGGAGCTGCGATAAGCCATGCCCTTCAACCTCGGATTCGGCGAACTCTTCCTTCTCGCCATCGTCGCGATCATCGTCTTTGGCGGTCAACTGCCGGACGTGGCGCGCAAGGTGGGTCGTGGCGTGACGGAGTTCAAGGCGGGCATGAGCGGCCACCTGAACGAGATCCGCTCCGACGTCGACATTCGAGAGGATCTCGATATCCGCGCGGACCTGGAAGCGGATCCCGCGCCGGATGCTCCGCCCGCGGACTGGGAGCCCCCGCCGCAGGACAAGGACTGCCCGGGAATGAGCTGACGCCTACTCGGGTTCGACGATGTCCATCTCGGACATCACGGACTCGTTGGCCGTGTCGAACAGCGACTTCCACTCGCCATCCCGCGCAGCTTCTTCGGGATCCATGATCGGGTCGACTCGCTCGATCGGTGCCACCTGCTCGGTTCGCTGATACGGAGCGAACTCGCGCAACTTCTCCTCGATGTCGCGAGCGAGACCGGCAAACACCAGGATCGACCCCTTCACGATCTCCTTGAGCTGACTGTGGATCTCCGAGGAGGGAATCTCCTGGCAGACGAAGCTGACGTGATCGCCGAACCGCTCGAGGGGAAAAATGCGCGCCGTGTTCAGCAGCTCGGCCGGGAACTCCTTGACGAGGTCCTTGTTCGCGGTGCTCAAGCTCAGCTCGAAGAACGGGATCTGATACTGCTCGACAATCACCCGCGCCAGGTCGAACGCATCGAACTCCTGCGAAGCGAGCAAGATCGTGGAAAGCAGGTCTCCCGAGGACTGCTGCTCGTGCAAGGCGGCCAGCACGATATCCTTCTCCGCGAGACCTTCGTCCACGAGAAGGTCAGAGAGGCGCTTGCGCTTCAATCGATGGTACTGCGTCATGGTCCAACGCTCCATCGGCGCCGATCAACGCTGACCTTGAGCCGGAAATGGGCCCAACAACCCAACAAACCCCGAATTCCCGCCTCCATGGCCGAATTGAAACTCCCGACCAACGGACACCCCTGGCTAGGTTGGGGCTCCCGGCACACCAAAAACGCGTATGGGCCAGGGCACCCACACGCCAGTGGCTCACACGTCGAGGTCGGAGACTTCCAGCGCGTGGCGCTCGATGAAGTTGCGGCGGTCTTCCACGCTGCTGCCCATCAGAATCGAGAACATCTCGTCCGCACGCACCGCGTCGTCGAGGCGCACACGCATCAGGCTGCGCTGACCCGGCTCCATCGTCGTCTCCCACAACTGGGAGGCGTTCATTTCGCCCAGGCCCTTGTAGCGCTGGAGGTTCAGCCCCTCCTGGCCGTAGGTGCGGATCGCCAGCAACGCCGCGCGCAGCGAGTCGATCGACTCGTCGCCCTTCTCGCGCTTCAAGACACAGCTTGCTTCGCTTGCCTCCAGGAAGGCCTGCGGATCGATGCCCATTTTCACCAGACGACTCGTGTGGCGTGACGCCTCTCGGCCTTCGGGAATCTCCTGGATGACCAGGTCGGCGCGCTCCTGCACCTCAGCATCATCGAGGTCGAGGGCAACGGTCGGCTCGCGGCCGAGCTGTTTTTGGAGGTTCTGCTCCCACTCCGCGAACTCTTCCTCCTGTTCCGCGGACCACCAACGCACTTCGCGTGTATCCGATTCCGAACCATGCGTGCGGAGCGAGGTTCGGCGCACCGGCAGCGCTCCGCTCTCGCGCACGTGCCCGAAGAAATCGCGGAGCACGATGCCGCGGCGTTCGAGTCCCCGGCATGCATCGTCGAGGTCCGACACCGCGCCGAGCAACTCGGTCAACGCTTCGCCGTCGTACGTGGTGCCACTCAGCACGATACTGGTGCCGCGCGTGCCGAGGTCGGTCAAATGCCGCGTCAGCTCCACCTCGTCGAAGATGTACTCCTCGCTCTTGCCCTTGCGGACGAGGTACAGGGGCGGCTTCGCCACGTAGATCCGGCCATTCTCGATGAGCTTCGGCATGTGGCGGAAGAAGAACGTCAACAACAGCGTGCGGATGTGACTTCCGTCCACATCGGCGTCGGTCATGATGATGATCTTGCCGTAGCGCAGCTTGGTCTCGTCAAACTCCTCGGCGCCGATGCCGGTACCGACGGCGGTGATGATCGTTCGGATTTCGTCGTGCGACAGCATCTTGTCGATGCGCGCTTTTTCGACGTTGAGGATCTTGCCTCGCAACGGGAGGATCGCCTGGAACCCACGGTCCCGCCCCTGCTTGGCCGACCCGCCGGCCGAATCGCCCTCCACCAGGTACAGCTCGGTCTCGGCGCGATTGCGACTCGTGCAGTCCGCCAGCTTGCCCGGCAGCCCACCACCACTCAACGCGTTCTTGCGGCGCACAAGTTCGCGCGCGTGGCGAGCGGCCTCCCGCGCTGCGTGTGCGTTCACGGCCTTGTCGACCAGCTTGCGCGCGGTCTTCGGGTTTTCCTCGAGGTAAGCGCGCAACTTCGACCCTACCGCCTGCTCGACGACGGACTGAACCTCGCTGTTGCCCAGCTTCTGCTTCGTCTGCCCCTCGAACTGCGGCTCCGGCACCTTGACGCTGATCACCGCGGTGATGCCTTCGCGGAAATCATCGCCTCCGGGTGCTTGGCCCTTCTTGAGCAGGTTCTCCTGCTTCGCGTAGGCGTTGAGTGTGCGCGTCAGCGCCGTCTTCAGTCCGCTGAGGTGCGTCCCGCCTTCGCGCGTGTTGATGTTGTTGCAGAAACTGAAGATTCGTTCGTCGTAGCTTCCCGTGAACTGGAACGCCAACTCGACGTAGACCTTTTCGAGCTCACCCTCGAAGTGAATGACATCCTCGTGCATCACTTCGCGGCCGCGGTTCAACTCCCCAATGAAATCGAGCAGGCCACCTTCGTAGTGGAATGTCTCTTCCTTCGGGTCCGCACCGCGCTCGTCGCGCAGCGAAACGTGCAGGCCCTTGTTGAGGAACGCGAGCTCGCGCAGTCGCTTCGCGAGGGTCTCGTACGAAAACACCGTCTCGGTGAAAATGTCCCCGTCGGGTTTGAACACAACGCGCGTGCCGCGGCGGTCGGTCTTCCCCTCCCGCAGCAGCTCCGTCTTGATCGCACCGCGCTCGAACGCCTGCTTGTAGATCTCACCGTTCTGATAGACCTCGACCGTGAGCGACTCGGACAGCGCATTGACGCAGGACACGCCAACTCCGTGCAATCCACCGGACACCTTGTAGGAGTCGCGATCGAACTTGCCGCCGGCGTTGAGCTTGGTCATCACGACCGTTACGGCGGGAATTCCCATTTCCGCGTGAATGCCGACCGGAATCCCGCGCCCATTATCGATGACGGCGCAGGAGCCATCCGCTTGCAGCGTGACCCCAATCTTGTCGCAGTGGCCGGCCAACGACTCGTCGACCGCGTTATCGACCACCTCGTACACGCAGTGGTGCAGGCCACCCGTGGATGTGTCGCCGATGTACATCGCCGGGCGCTTGCGCACGTGCTCCAGGCCCTCAAGGATCTGGATGTTGTCGGCGGTGTAGTCATCCGCCTCGTCCGGTGTGCCTGCGAAGGCCTCTGCGGGAGTCTGCTCGGGAGTATCAGCCGGGGCTCCCGCGGGGACTTCTTCCTCGGGCGATTGCTCTTCCGAGTTGGGCTCTTCGGGAAGTTCAGATTCGGGCATGTTCAACCTACGACGGCCCCCACCGGATGACGCGCCTGCTGAACCACAACGAGTGAAATCGTAAGGACTTACGATCTTGGCGCCGGCGTCGCTCGGGTGCCGCTTTCGAGCCGTCCATTCTACCCCGGCGGGGGGCGGATCACACCTTTCAGAATCCGCCCGACACGCGGCATTTGAGCGTTTCCAGGTGGATCCCCGGAAGGCTCTCGCGGATGGCTCGGAGGATCTCCTCGCGCCTGAAAACGGCGAGGTGCTGACGGAGGGCGGCGGAAGAGACCTCGATCACCAGTTCGCCTTCGCGACACGAGGCTACGCGACTCCGTTGCGCAGCCTGAGAACCGACGACATCGGGCCAGATTTCACGGACCTGGCCGATGGGATCCCTCTTGGCCGGCCGGATTCCGCGCATCACCGGCTTCAGGATGTCAGCCAGGGCCTCGGGCTCGCGATAGCGCCGCTTCGCCATGCCGTCAGTCGATCAGGACGGGCATGACGACGTAGACGAAGCCATTCTCGTCCTCAATCTTGGCGGCGGAATTCTGGCCGGTGACACTGAACCGAATCGACTCGTCGTCCACCACCTTGAGCGCGTCCAGCAGATAGGCCGGGTTGAATCCCACCTTCGTTTCAGGACCGTCGTAGTCGATCGCCAGCCGGGCGTCGCCACGACCATCCGAGCCCGCCGCAGACAGGGTCAGCTCGCCGGGCTGGAAGTTGAGCACGACCGCCTGGGACTGGACGCCGGTGAACTGCCCCACCTGACGCAGACGCGACGCGAGGAGCGAGACCGAAACCGTCGCCACGCCGGCAATCAGGTCATCCTTCGGGAGGATTTGGCCGTAGTCGGGGAATGTGCCCTCGAGGACGCGGGCGGTAACCACCGTGGAGCCAGACGCAGTGTCAGTGCGAACCGCAACGAAGCGATCGGTGATCGCCATTTCCACGGCGCCAACAGCCGCAGCACTGGCTCGCTCGAAGTGCTGAAGGCCCTTCACGCCAACGATTGAAACGTCCTGGCCACCGCCAGTCCGCTCGAGCGGGCGCGCCAGGATCGCAAGACGTCGGCCATCACAGCCCACGAAGCGGAGAGCGCTCTCCTCCGCCGCGACGCGCACGCCGTTCAGGACGAAGCGCGCGGCCTCCTTGCCGGTCGCGAAGATCGTACGACGCACCAGCATCCGCAGATCCTCGGCCGCCACCTTGCCGGTCGCCTCCGCCGGGAACTCGGGGATCTCCGGGTACTGCGCCGGATCCTCGCACTCAAGCTCGAACCGACCGCCGTCGGCCTCGAGAGTGAGCTTCTGCTTCGCCATCGAGACGGTGACGCGCTCGTCCCCGATCTCGCGCAGCAGGCCCGCCAGGAGCGCAGCAGGCACAACTGCGGTGCCCGTCTCGGCGATCTCGAGGTTGACCGGGTCGTTCTCACCAGCGATCGGATTCAGCCGATGACGAACCGCAACCTCGAGATCCGTCCCCGCGATTTCGAGTCCGGTCTCGTTGGCGACCAGGCGCAGACACTCAAAAATCTTCTTCGTGCTCTTGCCGCTGACGGCCTGACCGACCAGAGCGGTGACCTCGGCGAGCTTGGGGCGGGAGCAGGTGAAACGCATACTCATACTCTCTCTATTTATCTATTTGATGTTCGTAACCGTATAGCTTGGTGACGATTGTGGACAACTCTGTCGCGCCGCGCGAAAGTCCGCTGTTGGCGGTCGGATCGAGCGAACGAGACTTTGCACCGAGCGCTGTTTCGACGGGGGATATCCCCTTCAAACCGGTGAGGGTTTCCACGAGCTCAGGGGTTCGTGCGGCCGGCGCCGAAGTTCGTCCCGAGCGCCCCCCGGGATTTCCCCAGCTTATCCACCTGAACCGACTCATCATTTCGCCCCTGTTTTGCTAGCGCGAAAGTTCGTTGATGAGGTTGTCGACCACCTGCGCGAGGTCCGAGTCCTTCTGGGTCTCGGTCTTGATGCGCTGGAAGCCGTGCATGACGGTTGTGTGGTCCCGTCCGCCCATATAGCCGCCGATCTCCTCAAGGGAGTGCTCGGTCAGCCTGCGCGCCAGGTACATGCTCACGTGGCGCGCACGGGCGACGTGGCGGTGGCGACGCTTGCCGGTGATGTCGCGGACGGAAAGGCCGAAGCGATCCGCCACGCAGCGCATGATGCCGTCGACGGAGACGCGGGTAGCCGCCGGGGGCACGAGGTCGCGGAGCGCCTCGCGCGCCATGTCCACATCGATCGGCTTGCCGGTGATGTGAGCCATGCTGACGAGCTTATTCACGGCACCTTCGAGCTCGCGAATGTTGCTGTGGACGTTTTCTCCGATGAACTTGACCACGTCGTCGGGGAAAACCATGCCATGCATCCGGATTTTGCGCGTGATGATGGCGATCCGGGTCTCGTAGTGCGGCGCGTCGATGCGAGCGACCACACCCCATTTGAAGCGGGAAACGAGGCGCTCTTCGAGGGTCGGGATTTCCGCAGGTGTGGAGTCCGAGGAGAGGATGATCTGCTTGTTCGCGTTGTAAAGCGTGTTGAACGTATGGAAGAACTCTTCCTGCGTTCGCTCGCGGTGCGCGAGGAAGTGGATGTCATCGATCAGTAGGACATCCACATGTCGGTAGCGGAACCGGAAGCTGTCCAGCTCGCCGTTGGCGACCGCGTTCACGAAGTGGTTCACGAACGTTTCGCACGACAGGTAGAGGATCCGCATGTCCGGCCGGCGCTCCATCATGCGATGGCAGACGCCCTGGAGCAGGTGGGTCTTGCCCAGCCCCACGGAACCGTGAAGGAATAGCGGGTTGTAAGTCTTTCCGGGGCCCTCGGCGACAGCCAGGGCGGCGGCGAGCGCGAAGTTGTTGCTGGGGCCGGGAACAAAGTTTTCGAAGACGTACTGCGCGTTCAGGACGATGTCGGACTCGCCGTAGGGCGTCGCGGGGACGGGCGTCGGCCGGCTTCCGGGTGCGGAACCGGCGGGAGATAGCGTGGAATGGGGATTTCGGCCGGGGTAAGAGCCGCCCGACTTGCCGGAATCCCGGCCGCTGAAGCCCGAATGGCCAAACGCCGCGTTCCCAAAGCCCGAATGGCCCACTCCTGAATGCCCGGCACCCGAGGGGTTGAGGTCCTGCCGACCGGTGGAGGTCAGCGCGGAGTTGGCCTGCGCGGCGTTATCCGCAGTTCCGCCCGAGAAACCAGCCGATAACCCACCCTGCGCGGCGGGATCGCCGTCGTCCGCGATGCGGACGTCGAGTTCCACCTCGCGGCCCAGCACTTCGCGCACGGCGTTCCGAAGAACTCCCGTGTACTTGCGCAGAATCCACTCGCGCAGAAAGTTGTTCGGCACCGTGAACAACGCGTGCTCGGGCGTCACCGCCGCGAGTCGCATGCCCCGGAACCATGTTTCGAACTGTTGCCGCGGGACCGACCGCCTAAGGATCGCCGCAACCTTTTCCCACGTCTGAATCGTGGGATTCGCATCGGACATCCGCAACCCCTACGCGCCTCATGGCACGAGAAATCTACCGACCAAACACCACCGAGCAGTGCGCGTGCACACCAACCCGGACGACGAGCGGGCACCTTGTGGAGTCGCTTTTTGATGCTCCGGAAAATGCTCTCCGGACTCCCAGCACTCCGCCAAGCGGACCGCTTCTCTCTTCGCTACGCGACCCTCACCGCGCAAGGCGCATCGTAGGCCAACGCCGAGGCAAGGTCAACCGCGCGAGCGTCCGCCAAAGTCAAACCGACAACGTGCGAAGTTTCTTGACTACGCGAGCGAGAGAGTCCACGGCGCGATCGACTTCTTCGCGCGTGGTTTGCGCGTGCATGCTGATGCGAATGCTGCTTTCCGCCTGTTCTCGCGACAGTCCCAGCGCGCGCAAAACGTGCGAAGGTTCTGCGGCGCCCGAAGAACACGCACTTCCGGTTGCGACGGCGATCCCTTCGAGGTCGAGTCCAAGAAGCACCGCCTCTCCCTCTACCCCTTGAAGCGTGACGCTCACCGTGTTCTGAATGCGGTCGCGTTCAGGGGAATTGATGCGCGCGTCCGAAATCTCGCTTTGAATGCGCCCCATCAAGTGCGCGGAAAGTGCGGACCACGTCTCCGCGCGGCGCTCCATCTCCTGGCTGGCAAGCTCGGCGGCGGCACCGAGCCCTACGATCGCGGCAACGTTCTCCGTTCCTGCCCGGAGCCCGCGCTCGTGTTCGCCTCCATGTGCGATGGGCTTGATCTTGGTTCCGGCGCGCACGTACAGCGCCCCGACACCTTTGGGTCCGCCCATCTTGTGCGCGGAAAGGCTCAACAGGTCGACTCCAAGATCGTGAACGTTGACCGGCATCTTTCCGCACGCCTGCACGGCGTCACAGTGGACGATGGCGTCCGTGCGCGCGGCGCACCTCGCCACCGGGAGGACCACTCCGGTTTCGTTGTTGGCGAGCATGATCGAAACGATCGCGGCGTCGTCGGGCAGCGGGACGTCGGAGGCGAGGCGCCCGTGTTCGTCGACGGCGAGTACATCGAGCTCGAGCGCCGGTCGAAGCGCTTCCAGCAGATGGAGTACGGCAGGGTGCTCGATGCTCGTGCACGCGGCCTTTGTGCCGCCCGTCGCGCGCAGGGTCCCGAGGAGCGCGATCGCGTTCGACTCGGTAGCGCCGGACGTAAAGATGACCTCGCGCGGTGTCGCGCCGATCAGCGCGGCGACCTTTTCGCGGGCGTCATCGATGGCGGCGCGGGCGTAGCGGCCCTCCGCGTGGGGCGACGAAGCGTTGCCGGCGTCGAGCCACGGAATCATGGCGTCCCGCACGCGGGAGTCGAGCGGCGTGGTGGCGTTGGCGTCGAGGTAGATGCGCTGCATACGGAGCGGGGCCTATGATACGCGCATCCCGTGCGCGTTCTTCTGATCGATAACTACGACAGCTTTGCCTACAACCTGGTCCAGGCGCTGCGGTTGTTGGGCGCCCAGGTCGACGTCGTGCGCAACGACGTGCAGTCCACCCGCGACGTTCTTGCGAGGCAGCACGACTGCATCGTTGTTTCACCCGGTCCGTGCACGCCCGCGGAAGCAGGCGTTTCTGTCGAGGTTTGCCGCGAGGCACGCAAGCCGCTGCTCGGCGTCTGCCTGGGACATCAGGGGCTCGTGGTGGCGTGCGGGGGAACAGTCGAGCGCGCCGCCCGCGTCCGCCACGGCAAGACTTCACCGATCGCGCACGACGGCACCGGCTTGTTCCGGGGCCTGCCCAGCCCTCTGGTGGCCGCTCGCTATCATTCGCTGGTCGCCACCGAGCTGCCCCCGGAACTTGTGGCCTGCGCGACGGCCCAAGACGACGGCACGTGCATGGCTGTTCGCCACCGAACCCGCCCGGCGTACGGGGTTCAGTTCCACCCGGAGTCGTTTCTTACCGCAGACGGGCCCGTCCTTTTGCGCAACTTCCTAGAATTGGCGCTATGACTTGGTCGCAACGCCTTCAGGAACGCGGCAGCGCGCTCTGCATCGGGCTCGATCCGGACGCAGCTCGGCTGCCCGCCGAGACCACGATTGCAGCTTTCTGCGAAGCCATCATCGACGCGACCGCGGAGTTCGCGGCCTGCTTCAAGCCCAACATCGCCTTCTTCGAGCGCCACGGCGTGTCCGGCCTGCAGGCGCTGGTCGAAACCGTGGCGGCTTGCCGGGAGCGCGAGGTCCCGGTGATCCTGGATGCGAAGCGTGGCGACATCGGCTCCACCGCCCGGATGTACGCCGAAGCCTATCTGCAGCCGGGCGACCTGGGCGCGGACGCGCTGACGGTCAACCCCAGCCTGGGGCTCGACACGCTGGCGCCGTTCCTGGAGCTTTGCCGCGAACACGACAACGGAATTTTCCTGCTGCTGCGCACCAGCAACGCGGGCGCGCATGTTTTTCAGGACGCGACGGAGCCGGGCCTGGTCGACTTCCTTCGCAGTGAGCCGCACGCCGGGGCCGTGGTCGGCGCGACCCATCCGGAAGACGGCGCTCGTCTGCGCGCCGCCTTGCCGGACACGCTCTTCCTTGTGCCCGGGTTCGGACAGCAGGGAGGAGCCGACCTCACGCCGTTCTTCGATGCGAAACGCGGCGGCGCGGTGGTCAACTCTTCCCGCGCCGTTCTCTACGCGGGAGAAGGCACGGACAACTGGAAGGGCGCGGCGCACGACGCGGCACGCGCCGCCCGCGACACCATTCAAAAGGCACGCACACGATGAACTGGTACGAGACAGCATTTCAACGCGAGTACCTCGACCTGTACTACAAGCGCGACGACAAGTCGGCCAAGGAGGAGGCGGAGTTCGCGGTGAACGTGCTCGGCCTCGCGCCGGAGTCCCGCATCCTCGACATCGCCTGCGGCGGCGGACGCCACGCACGGGCGCTGGAGGCGCTCGGGCATCAGGTCGTGGGGCTGGACCTGTCGAGCGACCTGCTCCAGGAGGCCGACGGCGTGACGCGCGTGCGCGGCGACATGCGCGCGCTTCCGTTCGTTGGGACGTTCGACGCCGCGACATCGTTCTTCACCTCGTTCGGCTACTTCGACGAGGACGGCAATCGCGATGTGCTGCGGACGGCCTCGGGCGCACTGCGCTCGGGCGGCGTCTACATGCTGGACTACCTCAACGCCATCGTGGTGCAGACGAAGCTGGTCCCCGAGGGCGAAGAGGTCAGAGACGGCACGACCTACAAGGTGCGTCGCCGCATCGAGGACGGGCGCGTTGTCAAGGACGTGACGATCCACCGCGACGACGAGACGTTGGAGTACACCGAATCGGTGCGGCTCTACATCCACAACGAACTGGTGGAGATGCTGGCGCAATCCGGGCTCGACGTCGTGGCGTCGTACGGGGACTTCGACGGCAGCGACTACACCACGGACGCGCCCCGCTGCATCCTCGTCGCACGGAAGCCGTAGTCGCAGTTGGACATCGCGACCCTTCCCTACAGCCGGCTTGACCCGGGCAACGCGTTGGCGCGCGATTACTGCGTTGATCCGGAGCGGGTGCTTGGACTGTTCGCCTGGGACTATCGCGACCCGGCCGCGTTCGCGCCGCTGGCGAAGATCCAGGACGCGTACGAGCGTCCGCAACTCGGACCCATGCTCGCGGAGTACAACCGTGGGGTCGGCGGTGACGCGGAGCGCGCCGCGAAGATCGACGAGTCGCTGTGCGTGATCAGCGGACAGCAGGTCGGGCTTCTGTTGGGGCCCGCCTATACGACCTACAAGCTGTTCACGGTCATCAACGCGGCACGGCGCCTTGAGCGTGAGTTGGGTCGGCCGGTGACGCCCGTGTTCTGGGTCGAGAGCGAAGATCACGACTGGGCGGAGGTCGACCGCTTTTTCTGGGGCGGGCGACGCTACCGCATTGAGTCGGACGTGCCCGTGGGAACGCCGGTGTGCGAGATCGATCTCGACCCGAGCGCGTTCCTGGACTCGGTGCGCGAGGTGCTGCCGCCGGACGGCGAAGCATGGAGCCTCGTCGAGCCGGAGTCGAACATCGCGCGATGGCACGTGCGTAATCTCGCGCGATTGGTCGCGGGCCATGGCGTGGTGTTCATGGAGCCTCGCCTGCTGCGCGAGCCGATGCGTCCGTTCGCCGAACGCATCGCGGCTTCGGCGGAGCAGATCGACGCGCAGTTGATGAGCGACACGGGCTACGAGCGCGCTCTCAGTGCGCCGGATGGCGCCTACCTGTTCGATGCCGGGGAGAGCCGCCGCCGACTCTCGCGCGGCGAAGATCTTCCGGCGGCGTGGTCGACCGACGTTGTCTCTCGCGTGCTCGTGCAGAACGCGGCGTTTCCTGCCCTCATGGCCGTGTGCGGGCCGTCGGAGATTCGCTACTGGTCGCAGTTGCGCGGCGTGCACGAACTTCTGGGCGTGCCGATGCCGGCGGTGCTGCCGCGCGATGCGGCGACGCTGATCGACAAGGGTGCGGCGCGCGACGCCGCGAAGCTCGGCCTCGATCTCGACGCTGTGGTGTGCGGGGAGGCGCAGCTTCCCGATGCGGAGCAGAGCGACCCGGTGGCCGCTCGCCTGCGCTCACTCGCGACGGAAGCGGCGCAGCTGTTCGGCGCCGTCGACGACGGCTCGCTCGATCTTCCGCCGAACACGGAAAAGAACTTCCGCCGTACCGTGGGCCGCCTCGAGGGTGACCTCGGCAAGCTCGCGCACCGGCTCGAGGATGCGCGCGCGGAAGCGGACGGCGCCGGCCGCAAGCGCTTCGACCGCGTCCTCGAGGCGCTTCGTCCGCGCGGCGGGCCGCAGGAGCGCACCTACTCCCTGTTTCCCTATCTGTTGTTCCACGGCCCCGAACTCGCCACCGAGTTGATGGAGGCGTTCGATCCTTTCGAGATCGGGCACTATCTTGTGCGGGTATGAGGGCTTGTCCGGGTATGAGGAGCGCGCAGTGAATCTCGTGGACGTGCTTGCGGTCGGTGCGCACCCCGACGACGTGGAACTTGGTTGCGCGGGGCTGCTGCTGCGCCTGAAGGCGCGCGGTTACCGCTTCGGGATCGTCGACCTGACGGCCGGGGAAATGGGTTCACGCGGCACGCGCGAGGAGCGCGCAGCAGAAGCGAAAGCCGCCGCCGAGACGTTGGGCGCGACCGCGCGCGAGTGTCTCGGGTTGCCCGACACGCGCGTCACGGAGTCGGACGGTGCCGTGAAGCTGATGGTCGAGGCCATCCGTAAATGGCGGCCGCGTCTCGTGGTCGCGCAGGACGCCGGGGACCAACATCCCGATCACGCGGCCGGTGCCCGCATTGTGCAGCGCGCCTGTTTCCTGGCCGCGCTCGCGCGCTACGAAGCAGAGGGCGCGCCCCATCGCGTGGGCCGCCTCATCCGCTATTCCCGCCATCCCTGGTTTCGCGCATCGTTCGTGGTCGACATCTCGGATCACGTCGAGGAAAAGCTCACCGCGATCCGTTGCTACGCAAGTCAGTTCACGCGCACCGAGCCCGGTGCGAAGACGCCCATTTCCGATCCGGGGTACGAAGACGACCTCAGGGCGTTCTGGCGTTTTCACGGGATGGGGGTCGGTGCGATCTACGCCGAACCGTTCGCGATGGACGGTGTCCCGCAGCTTGGCGATCCGATTCAGGACCTGTGCGCCGAGCGGCGCGACGTGGAGTAGTTGCACATGTCGATGAAGATCGCGATCGCCTGCTATCCGACCTACGGCGGCTCCGGCGTCATGGCCACCGAGCTGGGGTTGGCGCTGGCGGATCGTGGCCACCACGTCCACTTCCTTTCCTACGAGCCCCCCCACCGCCTCGGCGCTGCGGGCCGCGCGCACCCCAACGTGAGCTACCACGAGGTGCAGGTCGCCGCTTATCCGCTGTTTCGATATCCGCCCTACAGCCTCGCGCTCGCCTCGCGCATGGTCGAGGTCGTGGAGTCCCACGGCGTTGAGTTGCTGCACGCGCACTACGCCGTGCCCCACGCGATCTCCGCGGTTCTGGCGCGAGGGATGTCGGGCGGCCGCGTCAAGGTGCTGACCACGCTCCACGGCACGGACGTCACGCTCATCGGTCAGGACAAGAGCTACCTGCCGGCGACTCGGTACGGCATTGAGCAGTCGGACGGGATCACGGCGGTTTCCCAGAGCCTGAAGGAGGACACCCGACGCATCATCAAGTGCGACAGCCCCATCGAGGTGATCCATAACTTCGTGGACACGAACCTTTACCGCCCTGCACGCTGCGAGGAGATGGAGGCGCGCTATTGCCACGAAGGCGAGAAGGTGCTGCTGCACGTCAGCAACTATCGTCCGGTAAAGCGCCCGGACGAGGTCGTGCGGATTTTCGCTCGCGTGGCCAGCGCCATGCCCGCGCGACTCTTGCTGGTTGGCGATGGGCCGGAGCTGCCGCGGACCGAGAGCCTTGCGGTCGAACTTGGCGTTCGCGACCGGATCGAGCTCCTCGGGCAACGCGGCGAAATGGAACGGCTGCTGCCTTGCGCGGACATGCTGTTGCTCCCGTCGGAGAGCGAGAGCTTTGGCCTCGCGGCGCTGGAGGGAATGGCGTGCGGGGTGCCCCCTGCGGCGTCGCGCGTCGGCGGGTTGCCCGAAGTCGTGGAAGACGGGGTGAGCGGCCTGCTCGAGCCGCTCGGCTCGGAGGAGCGCTTGAGCGACCGCATCGTCGAACTCCTGAGTAATCCCGCCGCCCACGCGGCGATGAGCGCCGCCGCCCGTCGCCACGCCGTCGAGAAATTCGACGAGCCCATCGGCGTTTCCGCCTACGAAGACGCCTATTCCCGACTTTTGCGCCACGGATAGGGGATCCCGCTCAAGGCGATCGCGGTGCGCGCCGAAAAACTAGGAGCGCCCGGATGGTGGCCGGCTTCGCCGGGCCCACGTTCGAGGAGCGGGAGGATTGGATCATCGAGGGCCGCAGCACGCTCAATTCCTACTTGAAGGAGATCAACCGTGTCGATCTCCTCACCGCCGAGGGTGAGCAGAAGCTCGCGCGACGCATCCAGGAAGAGGGCGACCTGGAGGCTCGCGAGCAGATGATTCAGGCCAACCTGCGCTTGGTTGTCTCGATCGCCAAGCGCTACACCAATCGCGGCCTGTCTTTGATGGACCTCATCGAAGAGGGCAACATCGGCCTGATGCGCGCCGTCGAGAAGTTCGACCCGAACGAGGAGACGCGCTTCTCGACCTACGCGACCTGGTGGATCAAGCAGTCGGTACGCCGCGCGCTTGTCAACACCGTCAAGACGGTCCGCATTCCCTCCTACCTCGTCGAGGTGATCACGCGCATGCGGTACGCGCAGCGCGCCCTCGAACAGGATCTCGGCCGCGAGCCGACGGTTCCGGAGCTGGCCGAGGCGATGGAGATTCCCGAAGACAAGCTGCGCGTACTGCGCCGCGCGATCCGCGCCGAACGTGCCGGTTCGGGAACCGTAAGCCTCGACGCGCTCCCCACGGCCAACGACACGATCATCGACGAGGCGATGCAGCAGCCCGACGAGGTCTTCTTCCACAGCTACAACCTGGAGCGCATCGAGCAGTTGCTCGACAGCGTCTCCGATCGCGAGGCGCGCATTCTGCGCCTGCGCTTCGGGCTCGACCCCGAGCATCGCGAGCCGCTGACGCTGAAGGAGATCGGGAAGCGCATCGGCCTGACGCGCGAGCGCGTGCGGCAGATCGAAGCGGAAGCGCTTCAGCGCCTCAACCGCGTGATCAACTCCTCGACCTTCTAGGCCGCGGCTCCTGCCTACTTGGGCTCCGGGGGCGCCTTCGCCTTGGCGGGCGCGCCGTCCTGCCGGAAGATCACCTTCCCCTTGCCGGACTTGGCCCACACACCCGGCGGCCAGCGCCCGGATCTCTTCGCCACTTCGACTTGGTCCTGTGTCATCAGGGGCCCTGCGACTCCGCGTGCGTTCTTCCGTTCGGGGTCGAGCCGCAGCACCATCTTCGGTTCTTCGCCGTAGTCGATCTCGGAGCTGCCGCTGTAGAGGTGCACGGGGCCGCGCAGCGCGATGGGAATGTGAAGGGTAACCTCGCCCTCGATCGTCTCGCACGACAGGTTGGACTCGAGCGTCGTCTCCTTGAGCACGACCCTGACCTTGCCTTCCAGCGTCTTGAGGGAACCGCCGGCGGCCCAGAGGGGATCGGCAATGACGTCGCCGCTGGTGCAGATGGCTGTGGCGAGCCCGAACTTGCCTTCGAGTCGAATGCCGCCGTCCCGTACCCCAACGTCGACATTCACACCCTTCGGCAGGATCACGAGAATCTCCAGCCGCAGATTCGGCTCGTTGCGCCGGTGACGGAGCCGCAGCCGCTCCTTGGTGGCGCTGACGTTGAAGCGCTCCTTGGCACCGAGCGGCTTTGAGGTTCCCGTCTCCGTGACGCGCACGACGCATAGATCGGGCTTCTCGTCGCCCTGAGGGTTGCGGACCACGACGGACCCGTGGGTGATGCGCAGAATGAACTCCTTGAGTTCACCCCCCGCAAACGTCATTTCCGAGGTTTCCGTTCCGCCGCAAGCGGACGCGAGCAGGATGACCGGGACAAGGCAGCGCATGTCCGACGAGGTTACCCTGAGTCGCACGCCGTGACCGCAATCCTCACCACGCTTCTCCTGTTCGCCGCGCCCTTCGAGGCGTTCGACGCCCCGCTCAATCCGGTGCGCTGGTACGTGGGTGCCGTCAACAAGCCGAAGTCTGGTCGGCTCAAGATCGCCAAGGGCGGGTGGATCGCCACGCGGGAGTTGGGCGATATCGTCGTCCAGCGCTTCGAGATTCGCTTTCGTCATGCGGGCGGGGAGCTCGAAATCGCCTTCTGCAACCCGGGGGAGCCGCTGAGCCGGCCCGTCGGCGAGCCGATCGTGATCGCGAAGAAGAAGGGCGATCGCGTCTTCGTCATCTCCCCCATCGGCGTGCACGTGGATGGCGAACCGATTCACTGGAAGGGCCAACCGACGGGATGCTTTCGCCTCAAGGCGCTGCGCGGTTCCGTGGAGATCGATTCGATCTCGATCGCACCAGCTCCGGAGGTGCCTCCGGAGCCTTCGAGACTTGAGCGCGACACGCTGTTCTTGATGGGACTTCCGCCGGCCTTGCACGCCGACGGCCAGGTGTTTCGCCGTGTCACGCTCACGCTGTGGGACGCGGAGGTCGCGTTCTTGTTTCGGCGCGGTGCCGCGTCGGGTTCGGTCGAGCCGTTCGCTGCTGCGGTCAAGGGCGCGCCGCTCCTGGGACATCGGGTTGTCGTGTCGGACGGCAAGGCGTGGACCGCCAGGGCCGCGACGCACGAGCTTGCGATGGCGGACTGGGGCGACGAGCGAACGAACCTCTCCGGTGCCGAATATCAACGCTATCTCAACGAGGAGTACGCGCGGTTCGAACTGCTGATGGCGGCGCAACATGTGATGCTGCAGGCACTTCCGGAGAAGCGACGCAAGGCGTGCGAACCGCTGAGCGCACTGGCCGCCATTCGCCACTCCGCGAACAGTCGCGCTGCGTTGGCCCTTGCGGAAACGCTCGGACGCAAGAAGGCGGTGGCGGCCGTGCGCAAGGAGCTCGGGGCGAACGCGGGGAGGCGCCGGGTGTCGAGTGACGACGTGCGGAACGCCGCGGCCAAGGCCGCGCGACGGATTCTCGGCGACGCGCCCCCCGAATGGCCGGGCTTCGCCTTCGATCCGCAAAGCCGCGTAGTCACGCTGGAGCAGACGCGGGAGATCCTGCGTTGAACGACGACGTGTCGAGAGATCCTGCGGTCTACGTCCACATCCCGTTCTGCGAAACGAAGTGTCCGTACTGCGACTTCAACTCGTTCGCGGTTGCGGGTTGTGACGTCGACTCGTACCTCGACGCACTGAGTCGGGAAATGGACGCGCGTGGAGTTCCGAAGAACCCGTCCACATTGTTTATCGGCGGCGGCACACCCACCGTCGTAGAGCCGGCGCAACTCGATCGGTATCTCACGGATCTTTTGCAGCGCATCGATCCCGACCCTGAGCGCGAGTTCACCGTCGAGGCCAACCCCGGATCGCTGACGCGCGAGAAGGTCGCCGTACTCAAGGCGCACGGCGTCAATCGCGTGAGCCTGGGTGCGCAGGCGTTGCAGCCCCACCACCTCGAGACGCTCGGCCGCGTGCACGGCGTGGACGATGTCAAAGAAGCGCTCGACTTCGTACGCGAAGGCGGCATCCCGCGCACCAGTCTCGACTTCATCTATGCCATCCCCGGGATGACGAAGCGCGAATGGGTCGAGACGCTGGAGCGTGCCATCGAATGGGATCCCGGCCACCTGAGCTGCTACGCCCTGATCTTCGAGCCGGGAACCGAGTTCACGTTGCGGCGCCGCCAAGGCTCAATGCGTCCCATTGACGAGGAGGATGAGCTCTTTCTCTTCCGCTGGACCGAGCGACGGCTCCGTGCCGCGGGCTATCGACGCTACGAGATCTCCAACTTCGCACGTCCCGGGCAGGAGTCGCAGCACAACGTAAACTATTGGCGTAACCGCAGTTATGCAGGTTATGGAGCGGGAGCCCACAGCTTTATGGACGGCCTGCGCAGCGCCAACGAGCGGCGCCTGGATCGCTATGCGCAGCTGGTCCTGCGCGACGGAGCCGCCATGGTGTCTTCCGAGCGTCTCGAGGCCGAGGCGGCCGCCCGCGAGACCGTTGCGATGGGATTGCGGATGGAAGAAGGAGTGGATCTGGGCGAGGTCGGCCGCGCCCACGGACTGGACGCTCCCGCGCTCTTCTCCGCGATCGCAGCGCCGATGGCCCGGGAAGGGCTGGTTCGGATCGATCCGCGGCTTCGGCTGGGTCGCCGCGGCTGGCGCCTGGCCGATGCCATTGCAAGTGAATTTCTATAGGCGCCCAACGGCGCCGCGGCATCACTTGCCTAAACGCAGGCGCTCGCCCAGGATGCGCGGAAGTTCGTTTTCCTCGATGGCGCGGATGGCCGCCTCGACATCGTAGGGAACCCGCCGAATCTCGGCGGTGCCCGCCTCGGTGTCATAGAGCCCGTAGGCCGCATCCGGATTCTCGTCGCGCGGCTGTCCGACGCTTCCGACGTTCACCAGGGCCTTTTCGCAGCCTTCCAGCTCCAATGCGGGCTCCATCGTCCAATTGACCGCCCCATCCTTCAGGTAGAACGCGATCGGGATGTGCGAGTGCCCCACGAAGCCGCAGGTGGTTGAAAGTTCCTGCAGGCTGAGGTGCGCGTCGTATTGGGTCTGGATGTAATCGAACGCGTGCGGATCGTAGATGGTCGCGTGCGAAACGGTCGTGTCCTCGTCTACCACCGCCGTTAGTTGCAAGTGGCGCAGGTAGTCGAGCTCTTCCTCGTTGAGTTGCTCGCGTGTCCAGAGCACGGCCGTCTTCGCGTAGGAGTTGAAGAAGTCGAGCGCGAGCTTGCCGCACACCGCGAAGTCGTGGTTGCCGGCGACGACTTCCTGGGAGACCTCCCGGACGCGCGCGATGCACTCACTCGGAAACGCTCCGTAGCCCACGAGATCGCCGGTGCATAGGTAGGCATCGATCTGCTGGCTCTTGCAGTCCTCCAACACGGCCTCAAGGGCGTGGAGGTTTCCGTGGATGTCTCCGAAGATGCAGTAGCGCACGCAGCAATCAACCCGAGCGGGAACGCTGGGTCCTCAAAGCGAGGAATATATAGGCGGCGACTAGGAAGAGGGAGGAAAAAACAAGCGCGTACAGCAAGGTCGAGACAGTCGGAGGTGTTGCATTGGCGTCGAGCGAAAAGAGCCCGAAGTCCGGAAGCGCGAAGCCCCACGCTGTTCCGCCCAGGAGGCTGCCTGCGAGGAAGAGCGCCAGGAGGATGAGTGGGGCGGCCGTTCGGGAGGCGATCGTCGAGATGGCGAGGGCCGCGGCGTTCAGCACGAGGAGCGGCGGCGCAGCACGCGCCGATGCGGCCAGAACATCGCCCCACCCCAGTTCGGGGCCCTGCGAGAACGGGATGAGCACGAAGCAGGCGGCGCTGCCCACGGCGACGAGGCCTCCGACAAGTAAGGATGCGCCCGTCAGGCCTAGGATTCTGCCCAACAGGTACTGGGCTGGCGTGGTCGGCTTGGTCAGCAGCCATCCGAAGGTCCCTCGTTCGAAATCCCGCCTGATGAGCGCACTTCCCTGAAATGCAGCGACCAGAAAACCCGCCATAAATACGCCAGAGATGACGATGTTCACCGATTCCGCGTGCGCTTGGCCGAAGACGAAGTTCAGGAAAAGGCGCGAGGTCAGGACCATCAACACCAGCCCGGCAGCGACCACGTAAGGAAACGAGCGGCGCGCGCATTCGAGGAACGTGAGGCGTGCGAGAGCAAAGATCATGGGGGGGCTTGGGGGTTCGGGGGCCGGCAGTAGGCTGGACAGCGTAGTCGCCTCCCGGCATTGTTTCACGTGAAACATTCGCACGCAGTTCGAAGGGCGGAATCCTCAATATAGTAGGATAACCGGCCATCGAGCCCTATCCATAGTGTCATGGGAGGGCAGGAGGACGTCATGGCGGAAAGAAAACTGGGACGCGGGCTCGACTCGCTGTTGGGCGGAATACCTGCTGTACAGGGCGAAGAGGTGCGGATGCTGGCGCTGGACGAGCTGCGTGCGGGTCCGCACCAGCCGCGTCAGGAGTTCGACGAATCGAAGTTGGTCGAGCTGGCCAACTCCATTCGGGAAAGCGGCGTCCTGCAGCCGGTCATCGTTCGATCCGCAGGCGCTGGCTACGAAATCGTGGCGGGTGAACGCCGCGTGCGCGCCGCGCGCATGGCGGGACGTTCCGACCTGCCCGCCATCATCCGCAATTACAGCGACGAGGAGGTGCTCGTGCTCAGCCTCGTCGAGAACGTGCAGCGGCACGACCTGAATCCGATCGACAAGGCGCAGGCCTATAGGCGCCTCACCGCGCGTTTCAGCACAACCCAGGAAGAGGTTGCCAAGCGCCTCGGCCTCGACCGCTCGTCGGTCGCGAACATGGTGCGGCTGCTCGACCTGCCCGACGAAATCCAGGATCTCGTGCGCGGAGGATCGATGGGCATGGGGCACGCCCGGGCGCTGTTGCCGCTCGGCGACGATGCTGCTCAGCTGACGCTCGCGGAGCGCATCGTGCGCGAGGGGTTGTCGGTGCGCGCCGTCGAGGAGACCGTGCGCAACGGCCGCGACCCCCGCAAGACGCCGCAGCGCCGCTCGCAACCCCGCAAGACGCCGCAAGTTCGGGCGCTTGAAGACGAGCTGCGCGGCCTCCTCGGGACGAAGGTCTCGATCCAGGATAGCCGCGGCAAGGGCAAGATCGTGATCGAGTACTACTCCGCAGATGACTTCGAGGGAGTACTGGAGCGACTGCGCGGCGCGCGTGGCGGATTCTCGCGCACGTAGCAGTGAGCCGACGAAAAAGGGGAGCCCCCGACGGGGCTCCCCTTTTTTATTGGGTGAATGACGTTCGGGTCTTAGCCGTCGTCCTTCGGGTCGTCTTCGCCCTTGGCGTCCGTATCCTCGTCGTCCTTCGGCTTGTCGCCATCGCCGTCCTTGACCGAGTTGCCCGGAGTCGCATTGCCGGGCGCGATGTCCTCGAGCACGCGGCGATCGCCGTCGGCGGTCGCGTCGGAGAAATCCGTGATGTCGTCGGGGTAGGGGAAATCGAGCCCCGCCCGGAACTCCTCGCCGGAAGCGGCGTCACGCAACTTCCTTCCTGCGCCGAGCTTATCGCCCGTCAGCGGATTCACGGTCGAGCCCTTGACCGACTCGAGGGAGGCCTCTTCACCCTCCAGCGGGAACGCGTGGTCGAGCGCCTTGCCGTCCGGGCCGTAGATGATGACCTTTTCGATCCAGACCGGCTCGACGAGCAGTCCGCTTCGATCCAGGCGCTGAAAAAGCGGATCATCGCGATAGGGGCCGTGCTCGCCGGCCGTCTTGCGCGCGGCGATCTTCTCGACGACGTCCATGCCTTCAACCACCTGGGCGAAGGGGCTGTAGACGCGATCGAGCGTGGAGTCGGTGGTCATCAGGATCTGGAACTGAGTTCCGTTGTCCCAGTCGGCATTCTGGCGTCGCTGAGCGGTCACGATGCCGGGCGCATGCGAAATGCGGAAGCGTGACTCCTCCGGCGGGAGGTTGTAGCCCGCACCGCCCGCACCCCAACGCAGGATGTGATCCTTCTTCAGCGGGTCGTTATAGAAGTAGGTGAACGGGTCGCCGGCAATGACGCCCTTCTTGGGGTCGCCATCGCGCACGAAGTGGAACGCAGTTCCGTTGTAACTACCTTTAGTGGCGAGGCTTACAAAGTTGTCGCGATGCTTGGGGGCAAGCGCGCCGAAGAAGCGCAGATGAATGTCGCCGAGGCTGGTCCGCAGCACGGCGGTGGGGGCCTCGTCTGCAGTCGGCTGCGTCTGCTCGTTCTTGTTCAGCCACTCCAGGTCTTCCGTCACACGCTGGAGCAGTTGGTCCACGGGAGGTGTGCCCGCCGTGGTGTACCAATGGGTGAGCGCCGGCAGGAAGTAGTCGAACTTCTCGTCGGACAGCTCTTTCAGGTGCCCCTGGGCGCCCTCGAGCAGCGGCTTGCGCTCCGCCGAAGTGAGCTTGTCCTGCGTGAAAGCCGACGCGTACTTGCCGATCGCCGCGAGCCAAAGCGCCGAGGCTTCGGCGTCCGTGCCGCGGGCCTTCGCGAGCTGTTCGTCGAGACGGGCGAGCTGCTCTTCCGCCGGCTGGTTGCTCTGCACGCGGCCGCGCACGCCCTCATAGGCGTCCCAGACCGGCGAGAAGTTGTCGACGCGGTCGTCGGCCTTTCCATCGATCATCAGGAGGGCGACGAACAGGATCACGAAGATCCCGACGAAGCCGCCGATGTACAGGCCACGCTTGGCCTGAAACTCGTAGACCAACCGATCGACGAAGCCGGGCGTCGGCTCGGTGTCGGTCGGGGCGTTCCGCTGTGTTGTGTCGGACATAAGTTTGCTACCTACTGGTAATTAACGCGAATTGTAATGAGCGCGAGGGGCGCCTGGCCGGAGCCGGACGCCTGCTTGCGGATGTCGACCGTGCAGTATTCCTCGCCCTTGCGGAAATCCATCCGCGCATGGTCCGCCGGCATTTCGGACTCGGTCCCGAGTTGCCAGCTATAGGGCGGCTTCACCATGACTTCGTGAAAGAAGGCGACCGCTTCGTCGACCTTGCCTTCAAACTTGTAGACGTATTTGGCGCAGCGAAACGACTCGCTGTGATAGGCGAAAGAGACCGCATTGTCGGTTTGCACCCGCGCGGTGGCGGGAGCGGGGATGTCCTCGAAGATCTCGGTCGAGAACAAGGGGTTCGGCTCCGGCGCGGTTTGGCAACTGCACAGAATTAGCGTCAGAACGGCCCAAGAAGCCGTTCGGCGCATGTTCAGGGTGATACCGGAACCGCGGCGGGGCACTAGCGAAGCGCCTCCGGCACCGGGATGTACTCCTTGAGGTGACTGTGCTCGGCGGCTTCCTTGATGATGTTGCGCGCGATCACGAGTCGCTGGATCTGATTGGTGCCCTCGTAGATCTGGGTGATCTTCGCGTCCCGCATGTACTTCTCGACGGGGTAGTTGCGCATGTAGCCGTTGCCGCCGAAAATCTGCACGGCGGCGGTCGTGACCTCCATGGCCACGTCGGTCGCGTACGTCTTGCACATGGCGGCCATCTTGGTCAGATTCGAGGCGCCGGCATCGACCGCGCGGGCGGATGTGTAGATCAGTGCGCGGGCCGCCTCGACCTTGATTGCCATGTCCGCCAACATCTGTTGCACCATTTGGAACGACGAGATCGGCTTGCCGAACTGATGCCGCTCGGTGGCGTAGACGGTCGCGAAGTCGAGCGCGCCCTGGGCGAGCCCGAGCGCCTGCGCCGCGACGCCGGGCCGCGCGCGATCGAGCGTCATCATCGCGTGCTTGAACCCGAGGCCCGGCTTCCCGCCGAGCAGATGGTCGTTCGAGACGCGGCAGTCGGTGAGATCGAGCTCCCCGACCGGCACGCAGCGGATGCCCATCTTGTCCTCGACGTAGCCCACCTGGTATCCGTCCATCTCCTTTTCGAGGAGAAACGCGGACAGTCGGCGGCTTTTGCTGTCGGGGTCCGTCACGGCGAAAATCGTGTTCAGATCCGCTGCGGGGCCGTTGGTGTTCCACTTTTTGGAGCCGTTGAGGACCCAGTCCTCGCCGTCAGCCTTGGCCGCGCACTGGATGCCGCTGGCATCGGATCCGGCGTTGATTTCCGAGAGTCCAAAGGCGATCAACTTCTCGCCGCTGGCGATATGCGGCAGGTATTTCTGTTTCTGCTCATCCGTCCCGCACAAAAGAATCGGGAAAGATCCGAGCGCGTTGACAGCGAATAAAACGCCGGTGCCGCCGCAGCAGCGCGACAATTCTTCGACCACAAGACACAGGTCGAGGACCCCGCCACCCGCTCCCCCGTACTCCTTGGGGATCCAGACACTCATGAGCCCCGCTTCCGCCAGAGCGTTCTTGATCTCCCACGGATATTCCTGAAGACGGTCGTATTTCCACGCGTTGGGCAGAACCGTGGAACGGGCTACCTCGCGCGCGCGATCACGCCACTCGATGTTTTGAGGAGTCAGCTGTTGGTCCAAGGATGCCTCCATCCGCCATCCGAATTGGTCGCGGAATTCTCTGGGGGTGCAATGTGGAGAATCGCTAATTCTAGGTCCGTTGTGCCCGCTGTGCCAGCGCTGGCAGCGCCCTCCCGGATTCCGTCGCTGGCATGCGGTTGGAGCGGGCCCTATAATCCCCGGCTTGGTAGCAAGGAGGGTAACCGCCTTGCCCGGGATGGCGTCGCCTCTCAGATTCCGCGGACCGGTTTTGCGGGAGTGTGTGGGTGCGTCAGCCCTAGAGTGCATTTTTGATGGACCAGCCGGATAGGACCGGCGGGGCAGCAACGCTCCGCTTAGACGACAACCGCGTGAAGGAGCAGATCAAGCGGATCCAAGAGTATGTCTGGGCACGTCATGTCGACGGCTCGGACGACTACGATCATTCGATCGACGAGACGGAGGCGATCCAGACCCTGGACGCTTTCTATACCGGCATCGGGAACAGGAACAGCCCCGATCAGGTCTACTTGGGGATCTTGCTGTTCGAGAGCGCGTTCGAGCTTCCTGACGAAGAGCAGGAAGCCACGTTCGCTCGTGCGAAGCGAATCTTCGACTTCTACAAGAAGGTGACGGGCGAGGACGACTGGCCCGCCGTCGAAGACCGGCTTGAGGACATCGATGCCTACTTCGTGGACAAGCGCGGCGATGAGCCGGTTGCTGTCGACGAGGCGGGTGCGGAAGCGGACACCGGGTCGGACGCTGCAGCAGAGGTTGGAGCGGACAGCGGACCGGACACTGGCGAAGCGACGCCCGCGACGGAAGCTGCGGAAGCTGCGGAAGCTGCCACGCAAGTCGCCGAAGAGCCGGCCGAGCCCGTCGTCGAGGCGCCTCCGGCACCTGTCGTTGAGGTGGCCCGCGCGACCGAAACTTCGGTTGTAGAAGACGAGCCGCACGACGACGGAGACGACGAACAGCCCGAAGG
>Ga0070729_10001813_pt1 | contig 30498 bp, 25 predicted proteins | sample tdDd472_FD_66725 | JGI IMG/M metagenome (GOLD analysis project Ga0070729, IMG submission 66725) | Marine sediment microbial communities from the Atlantic coast under amendment with organic carbon and nitrate - tdDd47.2 | ecosystem: Environmental > Aquatic > Marine > Coastal > Sediment | place...
GAATATCCGGTTATAGAATTGAGAAGACGAGGTGAGCAGCCCGCCAACAGACATAGAAACGCTGACCGAGCTGCTGGGCATAAAGGATATAGAAAGCCCCAGCATGCCTGCCACAATACTGTCCATTTTTACTTTATTTGTAAAGTTCAGATCACCAGAGAGCTCTGCTGTAATACTGGGTCGGTTAAATCCCACCATGAGCAGGTAGTAGGGGGTGACCTTGATAGAATCAAAAATTATCCGGGAAGCGGAAATACCAAGGTTAAAGCTGCCGAATATTTTTTCTCCACTGGCAGTAGCAATAACGTCATTTGTAGTTGATGGGATAGTCACTTCAGGATATGCCAGCTTTAAATCAAAGGAATGTATGCCAAATCCGACAAATACCGGTGCAGACCATTTGCTCCCCTTGATAAAATCAAAGCCGAGGCCCAGGTTAAAATTAATAAGACTGTATTCAGTCTTTACGCTTTCTCCGTCATACCAGCCGCTGGTTGGTTTTAATTTACCATCAATACCCATGTATGAAAAAATCGCATAGGCGACAAAGCGGTCAGTAAGGGCATATCCCCCTCCAAAGCCGAAGGAAAAACCGTCAAGGCCGTCACCCTTCAGATCCGGATCATCGCTGGCCCGGGTAATCTTAAAATATGAGGGAACAAAAGTACCGGTCCATTCCCCTTCACGGTAATGGGTCATGGGAACAAAGCTGTCTGAAATAATAGACGAAGCGACACGGGTAATGCCGTTAACGGCCTTTTTGGTTGCCCCAAGATAATCCTGAGCCGATACGGTTACGGCTCCCCCGGTAAGAATTACTGCCAAAAAAACCATCAATCTTAAAGCCTTGATACGCATCACCCTGCTCCTTCACTTTCAATAGACCAGCCTTTATCAATCAGCAAAGGCAGAGCGTCAACCTTTTTCTAAATTGAACGACTATTCAAAAACAGAATCCCCGCAAACCTGTCTACTGAAGCTGTCTCATGCGGAAGATCTCTCTTCCCTCGTAGATTCCATCGTCGAGAAAGCTTTTCTCAAGACCATGGGGAACATGTTCCATCATATTTTCTGTCAGGTAGAGATTGCCCGGTTTTGCGTATTTCTGACCCAGATGAAAGATTGAATTAATGCTGTCAGAGACAAGTTCGCCCGTATCGCCCCGGATTTCGTAAACCGTGTTGCCGATATGAAGGGCAATCCTGAAAGAAAAAATCATGTCATAATCAAAGTCTTCAACACTGAAAATACCCCGGTACATCATCAGTTTGATGCCGGCAAGAATGACATCACACTTCTCTCCATCAAAGGGAAAAAGAATAAGTCCTCCAAAATCCATCCACATCCAGATTTTTCCCATGAGGGGGGCAACAAGACTGGCAACATAATCATGAAATTCTGTAATCACCTTTTCAAGATTCTGGGCGCCAAAGCTTCGTTTCAGCTCTTTCTGGTTATCCATTTCAATAAACATAAAACAGAAGGTATACTCGTTTCCCGCCTTGATTCCCTTCCAGCTATCACCGGAAAGAATATAGTCTCTCTGGGCCGCCGTTTTGGTTTCTTCCTCCACCTCGGGAAGAAGCTTCTCTCCATATTCAAGGACACCCTTGAGGCGTTTTACATCCAGGGGATTTTTCAGCAGCCCCTTTCCGATAAAGTCGCAGCTTCCCCGATGAAAGGCCTCTGCCATATCAGGAATACTTCCTTTCGAATCAATAACCCCCACCATGTGGTCATCCTGCTTTTCGAGAAACGTAAGAGTCTTTTTCTGCTCAGGCGCCGCCAGTGCGCCCAGGTCAACATAGAGAAGTGATCGGGGGGGAAGTTTTTTTATCTCTTTCTTAAGATCTCCTACAGGAAAAAAGGCAACACTGTACGCTTTATTCTTTTCAATTTTTTCAAATGCAGTTTTTACCGGTTTTGAGTCAGTGAAGACTGTAATATTCATAATGATATCCTCTGATTTCTGATTTATACATTCAGGTTTTCTTACTGTTCCCAGCGCAGACTGTAATTATAGTACTTGGAATGTTTTCCCGAATCTACCGGACGAAACTGATCGATAAGAACTTTATCAAGCATCGGTTCCACGGTGTCGCTGATGGTTACACTGTTCGGATTGGTAAACTTTGCCTCGATATCAACAATCTTTTTAATAATATCAGTTCTCTTCAGCTCTTCTTCATTATCAGTATATTCCATAATGCCGCTGTGAACCGCGAGACGAACCCCGAGGGGACTTTTGAGGCGGCAGTCGAGCTGGTTATAGAGAAAAAGACGGTGAACAATATCCATGGCGCTCAGGGTTGAATAAAGATGTTTATTCGAAAAGAAAAAAGCAATCAGTCCGCCGTCACCTTCCCAGCTCCAGATTCTTCCATTTCGCCGGTCTATGGCGTCAGAAACCATGAGGCGAAGGTCTTCGTATGTATCCTGTATATCTTCTTCTGAATATTCACGAACCAGCTTGCTGTTACCCACAATGTCGAGGCGGAGAAAAGAAAAAAGATATTCACGCCCCTCGAGAAGGGCTCCCCAGTTACGGGTTCGGCGAACCGTGGGATCCTCAACAAAAAGCTCATTTTCCCGGTCATAGATAATCCCCTGTTCGCGGAGCTGCATGATAATCTGACGGAGATTTTTAACAGGAAACTTCTTCCCCATATACCCCTTTGAATGAATTATTACCAGTTGTTCTATGATAGGAAGAAAAAGATTTTTTGCTTTTACGTCCTTAATTATCTGCTGGGCAGCAATCTGGCGCTGAATCGGCAGGCTATCAGAAATTCCTGTCTGAACATGAATATCATAGTTTTGAATAAGATTCCTGACAATGGCAACCATAGTATTCAGATCCATCGATTCGGCCAGTGCCTTGGTGGCAAGGGTGGTCAAACTTCCCGTTACTTTCATATACTTCCCCCAAACAAATTATTATTTTCTTTCCGGTGGCTATTCCTGTACAAAAAGCCAGTGAAAGGATATATTTCCCAGAACCGCTTCATTAAAGTGCAGAATAGGCGATTATAGATACAGGGGTTTAACAAAGTAAAGAAGAATTTTTAAAAACCCGCCCGGGTTTATTTCCTAAAGGTGGTTATATAACCGGGCCTGGAAAAAATAAATCCTTTACAAAAATTCAATTCCGTCATATTTATATCGTTAACGTTTAAATTTTACCGGAGGCCGTTCATGAATCAAGATACATTTAATGGAAAAAACAACTTCTATTACCTTGATCGGGTTACCGCAGATTATATATTCGATGAAATATACAATGAAAAGGTCTACCTGCAGCAGGGAATCACCCTAAAGGCGGGGGACACTATTGTTGATGCCGGGGCAAATATCGGCATGTTCAGCCGCTATGCTGCTGAAACCGCTCCGGGCTCTACGATCTATGCAATTGAACCGATTCCCAAGATATTTGAAGTCATGGAAGCCAATCTTGCTGCTGAACTGGGAAACTTTATTACCATACATAAAGGCCTGGGGGCAGAAACTGATACAGAGGTTGATTTTTTCTACTACCCCAACTGTTCTGCCGATTCTACTTCAACCCCCTTCCAGTGGGAAGAAAAGATCGAAGGGTACCTCAACAACTGGAAAGAAACCGTATGCAGTACCAATCCCCTGGCACGGATAGTTCCCCCCTTTTTACGCCGCTTTATCATCGAAAAAGGATTACGAAGCTACTACAAACCTGAAAAAATCACCTGTACCATGACAACCCTCTCGGCAGTCATCCGGGACCGGGGCATCACGACTATTGACCTCCTAAAGCTCGATGCGGAAAATGCCGAATGGGATGTCCTCAGGGGCATTGAAAAGGAAGATTTTCAAAAAATCCGCCAGATCGCCATGGAGGTTCATGAGCATATCCCCGGGGGCCGCAACCTTGGAGAACGCATCAAAAAGCTTCTTGAAGACCGCGGTTTTACCGTAACCATAGACAAATCAGACGTTCGGGCTTCCATGGGAGTCTTTATGCTTTACGCAAAACATTAAACACAAACTTACTTCCATTTTGCAAGCATCGTTTAAATATTTATTGCATTTTTGGCCAGCAAACAGCAAAATTGGTGAACCATGAACAGTCAGACGACCATCGGCTCAATCAAATCACTGCACGTCATGATAATGGAAAACCAGGGAATCCATTATAGCTACCAGACAAAATAAGACCTGGGCACATGATCCGGCCTTCGATGTTTGCGATCCTCAAAAAAACACTACTCCGCTTAAAAGAAAAAGCACCGGCAAAACCACAAAAATAAAAAGCAGCGTGTTCACTACAAAGATAGCCGATGCCATTGGTACGTCAAGATCAAAGAGAATCGATGAAAGAACAGAATAAATTGCCGCGGGCATAAAAGACTGGAGCAGTATCACCGATTCAACCGGAGCAGAAAAATCCACCGCCTGAAGAAAAAGCCATGTCAACAAAGGAAGAACAAGAAACTTCGACACGGCCATAGTGACCTGTTCAAAACCGACAGAACGGATATCTGAAAATCTAAAGTTTATCCCCAGGCTGAAATAATAAAGCCCGATTGCCGTCATGAGAAACAGGTCCGCAGGAAAGTTAATCCCCGGCCGGGGCACTGACATCCCCTGGAGAACCAGGGCGGCAATGGATGCATAGAGGGGCATGTTTCGAAAGGTGATAAAAAACTCTCTGAAAACCTGCCAGGCAAAAAGACTTTTCACCGATTTTCCCGACCCGGCCATCCCCGCGTAGGGAAAAATAAAAAGAAAGGTAAAAGGAAGAAAATAGATGAGAAATATTGCAGACAGGCCAAGACCGTCAAGCCCCCCAAAGAGATAACAGAGAAACCCCCCCATGGTAAATCCATGATTCGCCAGGGAGCTGCTGATAATATAGGTGGTTCTGCCGCTCCCTTTCAGCTTAAGCACCGGGGCCGCGAATCGGCCCAGCATAAAACCCGCCCCCACCAGCATCAGGCCCGCCAGGGGCATGATAAAAAATTCAGATTTAAGAGAAAGTCCCCAGATAGACCAGAGCACCACAAAGGGCTCCACGGCAACCAGGTTCGTGGTAATGACCCGTTTTGAGAGGGCCTGAGGATTTTTCAAACGGGGACGAAGAAAACTTCCCGCCCCGAAGGGTGCGATAATCAAAATCTGAAATAATATAAATTTTAGTTCAAGGGACATGTACCTGCATCCAGCTTATCATCAGCAAAGTATCCAATAGCACAAAAAGGGGCTCTGAGCCGCTTTTCTCTCATAACGACCATACTCACCCTTCTGCCGGCGATAAAGCAAATAAAAAATACCCTGAGGCTCAGAGCCCTGTTTTATTTTATTGATACTGCCCCTGAAGGCTCTGAGCCTTTACCTCAGACTTCAGCGCACTTTCACCCAAAAGGATACACTTCCTCACCCATAAAAAAACTGCTCAGAGCCTCTTTATGAAATTAGCACTCACCAAGGCAAAGTGCTAACAATTTTTCTTGACTTTCATATCTCCCTTTTGTATATTATAGTTGAAAACAAAAGAAGCAGCCCGACAATAAACAAAAATAGATATATGTAATGTTTTTCGAAAAAGGAAGTCAGGGCCCCCTTGAGGCTCTGAGCCTCCACCAGGATAGACAACCAGAAGGAGACAGATCATGAGAATGGATAAACTAACCCTGAAGGCCCAGGAAGCCTTTAACACGGCGCAGGATATAGCAACACAGCACAATCATTACGAAATACATCCGGTTCATATCCTTAAGGCCCTTGTTGAGCAGGAAGGGGGCATTTTTACCGCCATAGGCCTGAAAATAGGCGCTTCGGTTCACGATGTTCGTGACGAGGCAGACAGCACGGTTACAGGTCTCCCCCGCCAGACCGGCGCGGGTCCCGGGGGCGGTGCCATGAGCCCCCAGCTGCGGGACATTCTCAACGAAGCCTGGAACGAGGCAGTAAAGCTCGGCGACGAATACCTGAGCACCGAGCACCTGATCATTGCCCTCGCCTCAAAGGAGAGCGACCGATCCAAACAGATACTCAACGCACACGGCTTTACCCGTGAAAACATTCTCAAGGTTCTCACCGATATCCGGGGAACCCAGCGGGCGACTTCTGAAAACGCCGAAGACCAGTACAAGGCCCTTGAAAAATACAGCCGCGACCTGACCAAGCTGGCGCGAATGAATAAGCTTGATCCGGTAATCGGCCGGGACGAAGAGATACGCCGGGTCATGCAGGTTCTTTCCCGGCGAACCAAGAACAACCCGGTACTTATCGGTGAACCGGGTGTCGGAAAAACCGCAATTGCCGAAGGCCTGGCAAACCGGATGATCGAGGGAGATGTTCCTGAAAACCTTAAAAACAAACGCCTCGTAGGCCTCGACATGGGTGCCCTCATCGCGGGAGCCAAGTACCGCGGCGAATTCGAGGAGCGCCTCAAGGCGGTGGTAAACGAAATCGAAGAATCTGACGGAGAAATTATTCTCTTCATTGACGAGCTTCATACCCTGGTGGGCGCCGGAGCCGCAGAAGGGGGTAATGACGCGAGCAACATGCTCAAGCCCGCCCTTGCCCGGGGCGACATGCGCACCATTGGCGCCACGACGCTCAACGAATACCAGAAGTATATCGAAAAGGACAAGGCCCTTGAACGGCGCTTTCAGCCTGTAGTAGTCGGCGAACCTTCAGTTGATGACACCATTGCCATTCTCCGGGGCCTCAAGGAAAAATACGAGGTCCATCACGGGGTTCGCATTTCAGATAATGCGGTGGTCGCCGCGGCCATTTTATCAAACCGCTACATCACCGACCGGTTTCTTCCCGACAAGGCGGTTGACCTGATTGACGAATCAGCCTCCCTGATCAAGATGGAAATTGACTCCATGCCCATTGAAATAGATGAAATCGAGCGGCGCATCCGTCAGCTGACCATTGAAAAACAAGCCCTGAAAAAAGAAAAAGACAAGGCCTCAAAGAATAGATTAGGAAAGTTAGAGGAAGAGCTGGCAAACCTGAACGAAAGCAAAAACACCCTGGTCACCCAGTGGAACCGGGAAAAGGAACTGATCAGCAGCGTCAGTCATGTAAAGGAAGAAATTGAAAACCTGAAGCTCGAAGAGCAGCGTGCCGAGCGTGAAGGCGACCTGAACAAGGTGGCGGAAATACGCTACGGGCGCATCGTCGAACTGGAAAAACAGCTCGAAGAAGCAAATAAAAATATCAAGAAACTGGGAAACAACACCCTCTTAAAAGAGGAAGTTACCGAACAGGAGATTGCCGCCGTAGTCTCCCGCTGGACCGGTATACCGATAACAAAAATGCTCGAAGGCGAAAAGGACAAGCTCCTCAAGATGGAATCACTCCTCGAATCACGGGTTGTGGGCCAGCGCCCTGCCATCGAAGCGATAAGCGACGCGGTGCGGCGGGCACGTTCCGGCATCCAGGACCCGAACCGCCCCATGGGATCCTTCATCTTTCTGGGACCTACCGGTGTTGGTAAAACTGAAACAGCCCGGGCTGTGGCGGAGTTTCTCTTCAGCGATGAGCACGCAATGATCCGCATCGACATGTCAGAGTACATGGAAAAACATGCCGTAGCCCGTCTCATCGGGGCGCCCCCGGGATACGTGGGCTATGATGAGGGCGGACAGCTTACCGAAGCGGTACGCCGCAGGCCCTATGCAGTGGTACTTTTTGATGAGATTGAAAAGGCCCATCCCGATGTGTTCAACATCTTTCTTCAGATACTCGATGACGGGCGCCTCACGGACTCAAAGGGACGGGTTGTAGACTTCAAAAACTCCCTGATCATCATGACCAGCAATATCGGTACTTCCTACATCAGTGACACGTCAATTCCCTATGAAGAGCGTCAGCAGGGGGTAATGAACGAGCTGAAAATGAACTTCAAGCCTGAATTCATCAACCGGGTTGACGAGACGATAATTTTCAATCCCCTTGAAAAGGAGCATATTTCAGATATCGTCAAGATTCAGCTCAGCGAAGTGGCCCATCGCCTCCATGAGCGAAACATAAACCTTGAGCTCACCAAGGCGGCTCTGAGCCACCTGGTTGACGCGGGATTTGATCCCCAGTTCGGGGCACGTCCCCTGAAACGGGCGATACAGAAGCATCTGTTAAACCCCCTCTCCATGAAAATTCTCGCCGGAGAGATTACCGATGATTCAACGGTAAAGGTGGGCTTTAAAAACGGAGAGATTACTTTTGGGTAGTTTAAGCCCTGAAGGCGCGAAACCGTTTTCGCGCCTTCAGGTTTCCCCATTCGCGCCTTCAGGTTTCCCCACAGCATGCCTTTGATTAATATTTTTGTCCATCATTAACCGTCCGCCCGGTTCGGCTTTTTTTAAAAAAATTTATTCTCCAGCTTGTTTTTCACCAAAAATATTGTAACTTTAGTACTTGTATAGAAAAAGAAATCCGGTTATGATAAGCTAAAAACAAACCGGAATAAATGAGGGGGAATTAATGAAATCTTTTAAATATTTAGTCGTGGCAATGACCTTGATGGTCTTTGTTGGGGTACAGAGTGCTTTCGCGCTGACCCTCAACCACTCGGCACCAACCTTTTCGGGAACTGCTGACGATAATGATTTTAACAATGAAATAAGCCTTTTATGGGATGAGGTTATTGCAGATCTCAATGGTGAAATCGGTGGCATTCCCCAAAAAATGCCCAAGCTTGGCAGTGCCTTTGCCACCGCGGGAACATTTTCAAACCATGCGGCAACCCAGCGAGCCTACCAGGGATATGATCTCTTTGCCGTAACCGTCGGTACCATGGCAGGGGGCCAGCTCCCGAGCCTTGACTTCAGTACCTATGGAGATATCGGCGATGATCTGAAAAATGGTCAAGATCTTGAAGCGGGTATCGGCTGGCAGGCATGGGCCGTTCAGGTAGGGCTCAACTCAAAGTTTCTCCTTGAAGGTTTATACCTGGGGGTAAAATTCGGTGGCCTCAACTTATCCCAGTCCGTTGGTGATCATTCTTTAATATTCGAATACATCTCCTTCGGAGCTCTTGCCAATTATCAGATTTTCAAAGAACGTTCCTTCACCGGCATGCTCGTGTGGCGGGGTCTTTCTGTCGGCTCAGGACTCCTCTACCAGAAAAACAGCACTGGATTTATCTATGATGCAGGTGATTTCACATCATCAAGCTTTTACAATTATGGTGGTCAAGACATATACATAAACGCATCACCTGAACTTGCTCTGACCCTTGACTCGCACCTGGTCACAATCCCACTCGAAGTGACCACTTCAGTTCGACTCCTTTACTTCCTTAACCTTTCTGTGGGCCTCGGTGCTGATATCAATTTTGGAAAATCAGACCTGGTTGCCTCTGTCAAGTCTGATGCTTCCGCAACTAACCTCCCTGCAGGAATTACCCAGGAAACCGCAGGCTCAATTTCAACCTCAGCAGGAGCAAAGGGAGCCAACCCGAAGGCCTTTGCCGCAAAGGCAATGGCCAACATCGGTTTTGGTATCGGCCCGGTCATAGTAGACTTCCCGCTGACCTATTACTTTAATAACGGCTTCAGCATTGGTCTTTCAGCAGGATTTGTATGGTAAGTACCACTTTTCAATAAATTGCAATAAAAAGAGGCGCCCCCCGGGGCGCCTCTTTTTATTGCAAAAAAATGATTGAAACGAGAGGCACTCAAAGAGATAATGCTATTATAGAATAATTATCGAAAGACACAGAACAGGAATACAGGTTACCTTATGGCCAAGGCACTGATAGTTGATGATTCACGTTTCATGAGACGCATTATAAAAAGCGCCCTCGAAGAGGGGGGCTACGAAATTGTCGGCGAAGCTGATAATGGCGCCGATGGAATAACCCTCTACAAAGAACTGAAACCAGACTTCGTCACCATGGACATTACCATGGGGGGCAAAGACGGTATCCGGGCGGTACAGGAAATCCATGAATTTGACAAAAAAGCCCGCATTCTTGTCGTATCAGCCCTTAACGAAAATACCATTAAACAAAACGAACCAAAAATAAAGGCAACTGCCTTTATTACCAAGCCCTTTGAAAAAGAAACGCTCCTTGAACTCATCAAGGGCATACTGGAATAAAAGGATTACATGTCAGACCATTTCATTCGTCTCTACAATGAGACAGAAGAACCGGGAGAGGCCTTTTTTCTCGAATCAGGAAGGATCTTTTTCTACCCCAATACCGCTGACAAGTACGCGATAAACGGCCGAAAACTTATTTTCGGGGCAACTGAAATACTGATGTCCCGCCTCGACGGCACCCCCACGAGACGAATAGAAACCGCCATTACCACCACCGACAGCGCCATAAAGCGGATGCCTTCAGAAAAACTGATAGCGGGCCTGGAAAACTTCTCCTTTGTGCTCAATGTAGCCATGGTCACTGCCCGCCAGGTACTTCTTACCAACCAGATTATCAGCGCCAACCTGAACCTTCTTGAGGGAGATGCTAAAAAGACCCGGCAGATCTCCATCGATTATTATCTCATCGTCAAACGCCTCAGGGAAGAATTTAACAAACGAAAGTACCCCTGGCTCAATGAAATTGTGAAAAAGTTTGAACCGAACCTGACCTGTAAAAAAGGTGAAGCCTATCACCGCTCCTCAGAGCCGGTTAAAATTACAGAAACCCACAATCTCTCAGATAAAATGATCGAATATGACCGGGGCTCTGTTATTTGTGAAGAAAATACCACGGGCGAAGAGATGTACATCCTTCAAAGCGGAACCATTGAAGTGGTAATCGACGGCAACAGTGTCGCAACTATTGAAGAACCGGGCTCCGTTTCAGGGGAAATGGCCCTTCTTTTGGGCGAAAAACGTACCGCCACCCTCAGGGCAAAAAACGGCGTCGTGTTGACTAAAATAACCAAGGCAGATCTGAAAGAGGCGGCAGCCCGCCAGCAGGGACTCATGAAAGGTATCGCCCTCTCTCTGGCGAAACGTCACTACTACAATGTGCTGAAAATTCAGAACATCAGTGAACAGGCCATGGAACAGGCGATAGAAAGCGAAGCCTCAGAGCAGTCAAAGGTACCGCAGATACAACTTGCCAGAAAAGACCTGGCGGCCCTTCAAAAACATTTACTTGATGCAACTCACGGCAAAGACGTTTCTTTCATGGAAGATTTAATCAGTTCTATCAGGTAGGCTCACAGGCACTCCCGGGGCATATCGACCTTACAATACAGAACCGGGTCGGAGTGAAAAACTGCAAGACAGGGCGGCTATGTAGACTTCTGATCCATCTCCCCGGCAACTGACTTGAGCCATTCCAGCTCAGCCTGGAGATGTTTCTCGAGATAGGTAAGAATATGACTGTATCCTTCAGTCGAATTATCTTCGCTTCCAATTTTTTCTTTGATGCTTTCAATTTTCTCTGCTACCACGGTCATCCGCTCTTCGAGAAACTGCTCTTTTTGTTCATCTGAAAGGAAGTTAAAAAACATCAGAACAATATCAATATCAAAGTGAATCAGATTCTGGTCAAAGTACTGCTTTAAAAGCTTTTTATAGTGTTTTCTTCCTGCAGGAAGAATTTCATAGACATACCGCTCAGGATTACCGCTCTCCTTTTCAGTACCAACCCGCTTGACCCATTCGTTATCCACGGCTTTTTTGATGGCATAGTAGATAGAACCAAACTTGATATCCACATAATCTTCAAGGCGCTCAACTATCTTTTTCTTTATCTCGTAGCCGTAGAGATTGCCTTCCATGAGCAGGCCGAGTATGGTGATTTCTATTTTCATATTCCCCTCTCAAATATTTCGGTTCTTCGGCTTTGATGTGTACCCTTAATATCCATCTTACCGGGAATCCAGTCGTAGCGCAGACAATTGCTGACAAAAACCTGACTACGTCAGAAATTCTTCAAAATTGTATGGTCACGCTCTGATTATACAATATGGCATATTGAAAATCAATAACATTATTAAAATTTTTTTCTATTTCAAAGAAAGTATACAGTTTTTTTTTCATAGAAAAAGTCTGCATATCAGTCCATCTGCCAATACAGGTGACGATGCTCCGTCGATTTTACTGGCAGAGGGAATATGATTGACACCGGTAAAATTCTTTACTATTTTTAGGGGGAAGTAAAAATCAGTAAATCGGGCATGTTTCTCTCCGCGAAGAGAAAACTTCCCCCGTTATCAGATATAAGATCCGGAGACTAAAGATGAAATGCAGTGCTACCATCGAGAAACTTGAACAAAATGAACCGGTCCGAATTGTTGCCTTTGGCGATTCCCTCACCCAGGGCTGGATGACCCGCAAGGGATACGTCGACTTCCTTCATGAAATGCTTTTAGAGCGGTTCAATGACAACATTGAAATGATTAACCGGGGAATCCCGGGCAACACCTCGGATGACGGCCTTGAACGCCTTCGCCGCGATGTCCTTGATCGGGATCCCGACCTGGTGCTCATACAGTTTGCCCTGAATGACGCCTACATGGGAAGCTCCCCGGGGCGCCTCAAAAACAATATAAAATCAATGGTAGTCAGAATACGCCTCGACACGGCGGCAGAAATACTGCTTCTCACTTCGTGCTCAATTTACAACGAAGCGGAAGACCGGATGGCCGATACATTTTATTCCGCCATTACGGGGCTCGGTACTGAAGAGCACCTTCCCGTTGCCGAGGTGCATACCTACTGGAAGAATAAAATCCGAAGCGGCATTGACCACCGAAGCCTCGTCCAGGGCGACATGGTGCATCCAACCATTGCGGGGTACAAGCTCATGGCCGAGGCGGTAATGGAGAAATTTTAAGGAAATGTTTATTTAAACGATTTGTATCATACCGATTTCCATAAAGATTTTCATAAAGGCGACGATGCGCTTCGTCGCCTTTATGAAAATCGTCGCCTTTGGGCGAATCGCTGCTTTTTAACTATTTATTGTAACTATTTCCGCCATTTTATATAATATTAATAGGGAGTTATTTTCCGCGGAGCGGTAAAAAAAGGTGGATTTTAAGGGCTTCGGCCAAAATATGACTTTTAAAGTAAAAAGTCAAGGAAGAGAGTCATGTCGGAAAAAACGGGGAACGGTGATATTTTTGACGGTGACCTGCAGCTGAAAAGCGACAGCAGGGTAAAAAAACCGCGAATGTACCGTGTTATTATTCACAATGACCACTACACAACTATGGATTTTGTTGTAGAGGTTCTGACAAAGGTATTCCAGATGCCCGCCACCAGGGCAACCCAGGTAATGCTTGATGTCCACAAAAAGGGCGCCGGTACCTGTGGGGTCTATACCCTGGATATTGCCGCGTCAAAGGTAGCCCGGGTTCATGAAATGGCCCGTGCCCGTGAGTTCCCCCTGAAAAGTTCATACGAGGAAGCATAGATGGAAATTAATCAGCAGCTCAATGACATCCTGATGGCCGCCTTTAGCGAGGCTCAAAAGAACCATCATGAGTTTCTTACACCCGAGCATATTCTCTATTCATCGCTTTTTAACGAAGCGGGACAGGAACTGATAGAAGAAACAGGGGGAGAAATTACCGTTCTACAAAAAGATCTTGAAGGTTATTTTGAAGAACATATCCCCCGCATTGAAGATACAGAGCCGATCCAGTCATCGGGCTTCAAGTCGGTCATGGAACGGGCAATATGGCATACCACTTCAGCACAGAAAGATGAACTTGACCTGGGCGATGTTCTTGTGGCCATCTTCGATGAAAAGGATTCCTTTGCCGCCTTCTTTCTCAAGAACCAGGGCATATCCCGTCTTGGTATCCTTAATTATATTTCCCACGGCTTCGGTTCCTTTGATGACTATGATGAAGATCTTGAAAATGAAAACGCCGAAGGCTTTATCGACGACGATGACGATGAGACTAACCCAAAGGAAAACAAAGCCATTGAGGCCTTCACCACCGAACTGGTTGGAAAGGCCCGCAGCGGTGAGATAGACCCCCTTATCGGCCGTGAAGATATTATTGAGCGTACGGCCCAGGTTCTCTGCCGGCGTATAAAAAACAATCCGATACATGTCGGCGAACCAGGGGTCGGAAAGACCGCCATTACCGAAGGGCTTGCGCAGAAAATTGCCGACGGCAATGTACCGGGTCCCCTGAAAAACAGTAAGATCTTTCAGCTCGATATGGGTTCCCTTATTGCCGGTACCCGCTTCAGGGGTGACTTTGAAGAACGGATGAAAAAGGTTCTTGCTGAACTGAAAAAGATGGAAGATGTCATTCTCTTTATCGATGAGATTCATACCGTTGTCGGCGCCGGGGCTGTTTCAGGCGGTTCCATGGACGCCTCGAACATGCTCAAACCGATACTCTCTTCAGGACATGTACGGTGCATCGGTTCTACCACCTACGACGAATATAAAAAATACTTTGATAAAGACCGGGCTCTTTCCCGGCGCTTTCAGAAAATTGATATTCCTGAGCCTTCTGTTGATGAGACTATAGATATACTAAAGGGCATCCGGGAACATTATGAAACCTATCACCGGGTAGAGTATACCGATGAGGCCCTCAAGGCGGTGGCGGAACTCTCAGAAAAATATATCAATGACCGGCATCTTCCTGACAAGGCAATAGATGTCATTGATGAAGCCGGTGCCTTTGCCCGCATGTACCGTGACAATGAAGAGGAAGTTATAACCATCGGTACTGAAGAGGTTGAAAGAATAATCAGTAAAATGGCCAAGATTCCCGAAAAGTCTGTCTCTTCTTCAGAAGTTACCATATTGAAAGACATGATGGCAGACATCAAAAAACAGATCTTCGGCCAGGACCAGGCGATCTCCATGGTTTCCGAGGCTATCAAACGGAACCGCGCCGGCTTCGGCAACCCGGACCGCCCCATCGCGTCATTTCTCTTTGTGGGGCCCACAGGTGTCGGAAAAACCGAACTGGCCCGCCAGCTTGCCGATTACCTCGGAGTTTCCCTGCACCGCTTTGACATGAGTGAATACCAGGAAAAGCATACCGTGGCCCGTCTCATCGGCGCACCTCCCGGATATGTAGGCTACGAAGAGGGAGGGCTTTTAACCGAGGCAATCAGAAAAACCCCCTATGCGGTGCTGCTTCTCGATGAGATCGAAAAGGCTCACCCGGATATATTCAACACCCTGCTTCAGGTGATGGATTACGCGACCCTGACCGATAACAACGGCAAAAAAGCAGACTTTAAAAATGTCATTGTTATCATGACCTCAAACGCAGGAGCGCGGGAAATCGGCAAGGCACAAATGGGCTTTGGTGAGCGTACCCTCTCGGGACACGCAATCAATGAAGCGGTAGACCGGTTCTTTTCTCCCGAGTTTCGCAACCGTCTCGATTCAATAGTTACCTTCAACCACCTCAATGAAGATATAATTCTTGATATTGTGAAAAAGGAAGTTAATCTCTTCACCGAACAGCTGGCTGAAAAAAATGTTGAACTGACCCTCACTGATGCCTGTTATGCCTGGCTTGCAAAGCGGGGCTACTCTCCCCAGTTCGGGGCGCGTGAAATTTCCCGCCTTGTTCAAAAAGAAATCAAATCCTTCTTTGTTGACCATGTCCTCTTTGGTGAACTTTCAAAGGGCGGAAAAGCCACGGCTGACATTCTAGACGACAAGGTAACCATTACCATTGAAGGAACATGACAGTCTATGCCTGTTTTTTCCCTCAATGAAGATATCATTTTCCCTCCTGTTGAACTGGCTGATGAAAGCGGCATTCTTGCTGTAGGAGGAGACCTCTCTGAAGAACGTCTTATCGAGGCATACAGCCGGGGCATATTTCCCTGGTATTCTCCCGGCGAGCCGATTCTCTGGTGGTCACCCGACCCGCGCTTTATTCTCTATCCTAAAGAAATAAAAGTTTCCCGAAGTATGCGGCAGATCCTTAAAAGAGAAACCTTCACCATAACCTTTGACCAGGCCTTTCCCGAAGTGATCAAAAACTGCAGCAAACCACGTGAGGACGAACTGGGAACATGGATAACCGATGAGATGACCGATGCCTACATCAAGCTTCACAACGTCGGCCTTGCCCATTCTGTTGAGGCCTGGCAGGATGGCAGACTCGCCGGGGGACTCTACGGGGTCTCTCTCGGAAAAACCTTTTTTGGAGAATCGATGTTTACCCATGTCAGCAATGCCAGCAAGGCATGCTTTATCGTATTGACCAGATACCTTGGAGAGGCGGGATTTCCCATCATCGACTGCCAGGTTCATACTGACCATCTCGCAAGCCTGGGAGCACACTTTATTCCCCGCAGTGATTTTCTTGCCGTGATAGAAAGCAGTATTAAAGAAGAAACCTTAAGGGGTAACTGGGGGACCATGGCCACCTTTACTTCAACTGCCGGTTTTAATACCTGACAGAATGAAATACCCGCTTAAGCTTTTTTGTAAGAAGGGCATGCTTATCCCCCGGAGAGGTCCCTTCAATAATCACAACATGACCATCACGCTCAAATGCATAGAGCTCAAAGACATTCTGATGCTTGTCCCGTCCACGGGCCCAGTAGAATGATGAGGCGTCTTTCCGGCCCCAGCGGTGAGTCATCATGGTACTGCTGCGGCGGATCATCCACCGTCGGGATACTTCCTTTGCGCCGCGCTTTCTCCCGGGAATCGCCGCAAGGGTGATTGAGGAGCTCCCGTCAAGGCTCAGAAACTCCTTAATGCCCGGCCGTCCCTGAAGGGTCATGGCCCCGGGAAGTTTTCCCCATCCATAGGGTATTGAGACAGTGATAGAACGGTCTTCAAGGTGAACCCGACACACTTTCCCATCTGAGGGGCTCTTTCTTTTCTCATGCCAGATATTGCGAACCGCGAGATCTCTTATGTATTGTGCGGTACTCCGGTCAGCCTCGTGAAGATTTGAAAGAGAAACATTCCGTCCCGCAAGGGTTACCACTGCCGCCCTGCCTATAAGTTTTCGATAAACTGCAAGTTCTTCACGTGACGGGTATTCCCTGATTTCAATACCGTGACGACGGTAAAACTGCACAAGGCCTGAAACACGGGCGGTCCTTTTATTCAGTTCATCAGCCAGGTAATTTCTCGTCACTCCCTCGCTGAGAATCCGGTCACGGCTATAGCCTGTGACCAGGTGAAGCAGGCTCTTTCGCTTTAAAACTGCATCAGTTTCAGGGGGTATTTCTCCCCGGGCAAGAGAGGCAATGAGCGCGTCAACCCGGAGTTTATACCGGGCCAGGATGTCTTCCCCGTAATGGAGACCCGCGAGTATCCTGCTGAATGCCTTCAGCCCTGAGGCGACCTGATCCATTTCAAACTGGGCGATACTCCTCATCCTTTTCAGAGATCTGGTTTCTCTTTTTTCTGCCAGAGAGGCACGGCGCTCAAGCATGACATGGTATTCATTCATGATACCATTTCGGGTTTCCCGGATCGATCCCCCCAGATCACGCTTCAGGTTCTGGAGATAACGGATATCGCGTGCAGTCAATCCCCCTCTCATTGTGCCGGCGGGAAGAGCCGTATCAAGGAACGCCCGGTAAATGGTATCAAGACGCCTCAGGGAAAGGTGCACCTCTCCCTGGACCTTTCGATTTTCCCTTCCACTGAAACCGGAAGCCCCTTCTCCGATAGTGCCGATTATTCTGATATACTTTTCACTTCCCCGTATCCGCTCTGCCAGAAGTTTTTTTACCCTCTCCCGCGGCATGGCACTGTGTTCGCCCCACCAGGTCAAAAAGGATTCACTCCGCTGCAGGTAGCGGCGCGCCGACTCTTCCTTTTCCCTGAAACTCTTCTTCTTTTTTTCCAGATCACGGGTTAGAGCCTCAAGGGAATGAATGTTTTTCTTCTCTTTTTTTTCTAAATGACGAATCACTTTTTCCCGGTGACGAATCGCCGCCTTTTGATGGGCAAGGTACTGATTAATAACAGCCCCTCCCTTTCGATTGAACTGACGCACAACAGAAGAAATATTAGCCGCCCGGACAGGGCCCAGAGCCCGGCGGCGAAGATTATCAATTCGGCGGTGAAGGTAAATCCTTCTGTTTTCACTTTTTATTTTTGACAGGGACTCACCGGGGAAAACCTGCCGATCAAGGGCTGACCTGTCACGAAAAAAATATCGAATTTTCCCAAGGGGATACTCTTCCTTTACCATTTCTTTTATTTCTTTAAAGGAAGTAAAATGGAAATCCATCAATGCATTGAAGTATTTCCAGGTCGCAGAACCCTTGAGGTCATTATCGTTAGGCGAAATCAAAAGAGGAAGTATATAGCCGCTTCCTGTTTTTAAAGCCTCACGGGAAATCAAATTTTTCACATAAAGGGAAGTCACCGCCTCATCACCGGTAAGAAGTTTTTTTGCCTTCGCCTGAAGTTTTTCTTTTATCTCTTGTTTCAGAGAAACTTTTTCCCGCGTCATTGCCTGAATTAACATTTCCCGGGCAATAACCTTTCTCCATGGCTGAGAAATATCATTCATTACAAAGAGTGTAACAATTTCCTTCGAATCATCCTGAAAAGATAAAGCAGCCCGTGCTAATGCGGCCCTTCTTGCGGGACCAATCATAAATTCGGCAAGAGCGGGACTGTTCCATGTGAGAACCAGGCTTTTCAGCAGCAGCATATCTGTCACAGCACCGGCGCTTTGATCAATCACCGCGTTAAGAGACCCGGCACCGGGAAGGCCCCTGCTTTCAGTTAACAGGCCTCTTTTCATCGAGAGTTCTTTAAAGACCCGAAGAACTTCATCACACCGCCGCATATCATCGCTGAGAAGCCTTTCGAGGGAATCTGCATACAGAGGGTCTTTCTGGATGCGGGAAAAATCACCTTCAAGATGTTTTTTCTGCAGCTTCCACCACTCCAGCCTGGAGTTCGGGACTGCATTGATTGAACTTCCCCCAATCATAAAAAATGCCGTAACTATTAAAAGGGCTTTCAGCTTCATCTGCATGTTCTGCCTCGAAAATTTTCAGTGATAACAGGCTCAGGGCCTGATGACGGGATCAGGGCTCTTCTTTATTATCGTAATATTTCCTGAATCGATTAACTGAAAGTTTCCTGAAAAGAGGGATTACTGATGCAAAAGGAAGTACAGGCCCGTATCAGCCATTAAAATCAATGGTAAAGGCGGTTCCTTCCTCCCGGTTCATCTCAATGGCGCCCTGCAGCTGGGCAGTAAGGGCCTCCGCAAGCTGCAGCCCAATAGAAGAACCAGAAACCCCGGGACGGGTATCTTCAATCCCGATACCGTTATCCGATACGGTAAGACGAAAGCCTTCGGCTCTTTTTTTTAACGAAACGGCAATACGCCCCTTGCGCCCCCCAGGAAAGGCATATTGAATCGAATTAGTCACCAGTTCATTAATTATCTGAGCACAGGGTATCGCCTTGTTGATAGAAAGAGGCACATCTTCAACATCAATATCCATCATAATATCGGTATCGTTGATCATGTAGCAGTCCCTGATATGGTTAATCAGGTTGCAGATATATAACTTAAAATCAACCCGCGAAAAATCATCGGCTTCATAAAGGCTGTCGTGCACCAGTGCCATGGAACGAATCCGGTTTTCACCCTTCCTGATAATATCCGCCTCCCGGCTGGTGCTGTTTCCCAGTTCATTTGACTGGAGGCTGAGAATACTCGAAACAATCTGCATGTTATTCTTAACGCGGTGATGCACCTCGCGCATTAGATGCTCCTTTTCAATAAGAGACTTTCTAACCTGGTTTTCAGCTTTTTTTCTCTCTTCAATCTCTTTCTGTAAATCCTCGGTACGAACCCTTACAAGAAGCTCTAAATGTTCACGATACCGGGTTAATTCTATTTCAGTTCTATGACGTTTCAAAACATTATCAATTGTTACCGGGAGGGTCTTAAGGTAATGCCCGTCATGATCCTTCACAATATAGTCATAGGCCCCCGCCTTCATAGCCTTAACAGCGATCTCTTCATCTCCGATACCGGTAACAATAATTATCGGAGCGCCCCGAACCGCTCCCAAAAGATCAAAAGCCGTGCCGTCACCCAGCAGGTAATCAAGAACAACAACAGCATAATCATTTTCACTGATCAGTTCCCGGGCCATAGAAACTGATACCGCGACATCTGAATCAAAGGGAAAATCCTTCTCTCCGGTCATCCGCTTTATTGCGATCTGATCAATGGAATCATCTTCTACAAAAAGTATTTTTTCTTTTTTTTCATCCATACCATTTTCCTCAGGAGTGTTCACTGATTGTCCAGTAATTATCTATTGTCCTTATTACCCCGGTGAAATCATCATATTCAACAGGTTTGATCATGTAGCCAGCCGCCCCATTACTGAAACAATCTTCCCGGTCTTTTACATCTCCCGATGTGGTGAGGACTACGACCGGTATCTTTTTCAGCATGGCATCCTTTTTTACTTCCTTTAAAAACTCAACTCCATTCATCCGCGGCATATTGATATCAAGAAGAATGATACAGGGCGGTTCCATTGATTCTTCCCGCAGATAACAGAGAGCCTCCTCGCCGTTTCCCGTAAATTTCAACTCATTATCTATCTTAAGATCATTAAAAATTCTTCTAATAGTCATAGTATCGATACGGTCGTCTTCAACAACCAATACCGGCTTTCTGCTTTTCATAAATCGCCCCATCCTCTGAAACTGTAAAAAAGAAACTGCTCCCCTTGCCAGCTTCTGACTCAAGCCAGATTTTTCCCCCTGAATTCTCAATTATTTTTTTCACCAGGGTAAGTCCTATGCCCGTGCTTTCCTCATCATTTTGATGATTCAATGTTTGAAATATTTTAAATATTTTTTCATGATACCGTGAATCGATCCCCTCTCCGTCATCGGCAACACAAAACTGCCAGAAATTTCCAGCCTTCTGAGAAGATATCCTGACCGTTCCGCCCCCACCCTTCATATGCTTAACTGCATTACCGATAAGGTTAAGAAAAACCTGTTCAAGACGCAGGCGATCTGTTAAAAGAGATGGAAGATTATTTTCACAGAAAACGCTTGTCATGTCAGGAGGCATTAGCAGTTCTACAACCTCATCAACAAGGTTGTTGCAGTCTACCATCTCCCTTCTATTCTCTGTTCTCCCTACCCTGGAGTACTCAAGAATACCGTCAATCAACCGATTCATTCTTCGGGCACGATTCATGATAAGATCGATATGCATCTGTCCTTCATCATTTATCACATCCTGAAAATCGTTCTTAAGCCAGCCGGTAAGCTGACTGATCCCGCGAAGAGGGGCCTTGAGATCATGGGAAACAACATAGGCAAATTCCTTCAGTTCCCTGTTTGCCGACTCGAGTTCTTCTGTTCTCACGGTAACCCGACGTTCAAGTTCTGCATTAAGCCGTTTGATTTCTTCTTCGGCCCGCTTCCGGTCTGTAATATCTATTGAGACCGAGGCAATTCTTCGAGACAGGGCATCGCCCTTTTCCATTACAAAATAATTTCCGAAGAACCATTTCCACTGTCCTGATTTTGTCTCAAGGCGATATACAGACTCAAAACTCGTTTCTTCTGCAGTGAGGAGTGTTTCAAATTTTTCAAGAAGTTCTTCACGGTCATCGGGATGAAGACTATTCCGCCATGTATCGATAACCGGTTCAACATCACTTAAATGGTAGCCGAGCATTTTGGCCCAGACACGGTTAAAAGTCACATGACCTGTTGGTATATCCCAGTTCCAGTAACCGATATTCCCTCCCTTGAGAATCATCTCAAGACTATACTGGTTTTCAAATAACGCCTTGTCGGCAAGTTTTTGTTCGGTTATATCTTCAATTATCACCACAAAACCTGAGATACTTCCTTCTTTATCAAAAACCGGGTTCCTTTTCACCAGGCAGCTGCGCCCCCGGGGAGAGACCACTTCCTTTACAATTTCCTTTTGTTCTTTCAACGGCTCCCCTGAATCAGAAAATATTTTTTCTTCAAAGGAAAAACCAAAAACATCACTTCCCGGCTGTCCTTTCATCTTTTCACAGGGCATATCGGCAGAGAGGACAGCAGCATTGTTGGCCCATAATATTTTTCCCTCCTGATCGAGAAAGAGAACCGCTTCAGACATGGCATCCAGTATTACCTGCTTTTCGAACTCTCCCTGCTCAGGGTATGAAGATGATTCTTCTCTGCCGGTAATATCTTTCAGGTAGCAAAGAAAAGATTGTTTATTGCCAATAGATGAAACAACAGCATCAAAAACTTTTTCTTCTCCATCGGGATGACGATAGTGTATTTCGAGACCTTGAGAACCCCTCACCTCATCAAGAATCAATGAATCGGCTGTCTCTGAAGAAAAAACATCGGTAATTTTTTTTCCTTTAAGAGCCTGAGCTCCAAACCCCAGAATTTTGCCGGCTTTATTGTTTCCAAATATTATGTCGCGTTCTTCAATAAGGAGAATCCCGTCTCGTGATGAACGCGCAAGGGCCTGAAAGCATTCCTCCCGGTAAAACAGGGCATCCTCTGCAGCCTTGTACTTCTTCTCAAGTTCATGCCGGGCCATGGCCATTCTGACAGAAATATACAGGGACCTTGATTCAACAGGTTTTAAAATATACCCGAAGGGTTCAACAGCTGCAGCACGAAGAATAGTATTTTCATCGCTGTAGCCGGTAATAAAGATAACCGGAATATTAAAATTGCTTCGCATTTCGGCGGCGGTTTCGATTCCATTCATTTCTCCAGCAAGGGAGATATCCATAAGCACAAGATCAGGTTGGTATGTTTCAAGCATTTCCAATGCGGACTCACCTGTTTCTGCGATACCAAGTACCCGGTAGCCAAAACGCTCCAGTCGGTACTTCACATCGGCGGCTGAAACAGCATCATTTTCGACAACAAGCAGGTGTAAAGGTTCCATTGTGTTTTCTTTTTTATTAGCGGTTACTCACTGCTGTTCTGATCAATTTTTTCCAGTTCATCTGAAGAAAGTATTTTATTCACATCAAGAAGAATAACCAGCATATCATTTACATTTCCGATACCATGTATATAGTTAGTATCGATACCGGCATTGAAATGGGGAGTATTTTGAATCTGATCACCGGGAATATCAACTACATCAGAAACCGAATCGACAATCATGCCAATTTCACGGCCCTTCACCTCTACAATCAGTATTACCGTTACTGCATCATATTCTCGCTCATCCATGTTAAATTTAAGACGCATATCAACAACCGGAACAACTTTGCCGCGAAGATTAATCACCCCTCGCATATAGTGAGCCATATTCGGGACGGAAGTTATTCGGGTCATTCCTACTATTTCCTGAACTTTTAAAATTTCTACACCATAATATTCATCTTCAATGATAAAGGTAACAAACTGCTCCCTGTTCTCTATTTCGATTCCGGCTTTCACCTGTCCAAAATCATTAGTCTGTTGTTCTTCATTCATCATATCGAAACACCTCCTCCAGTAAAAAGCTCACTACATACTTACTGCAGTTACACTTTTCTTATGACCCTGCAAAGCATAAACCACGATTGTTATTTTTCAAGCCAACACTTCTCTTATTACATAATTATAACCGATAAGTATCGATCTGGTCAATACAACGGTATTACTTTTTTATGTAGTGGAAATTACGAAAAGTATTGTAGGGGATTATCCCCACAACAGGGTAAGAGAATCCATGCTTAAAACCGGTTACAAATCTCCAAGCCATCCGTCATAAAAACGGTTTAAATGACTATACTCTTCATTTTCCTGATGGGCAAAGGCTTTTTTCAGGTCAATCGTGTAGCTTTCACAAAAGTTAAGAAGAACCAGGTAGGCACTGCGAAGCTCATCAAATTTACGTCTGCATTCAAGAGGTTCCTCGCGGCAATGGTCGGTGTGATAACGGAGAGAATGCTGCCTGAAAAGTCTCCGAAGTTCTATAATATTAATTGATTTCTCAATCCCCAGAACCCTGCAGGCAGCATTTAAATCAGTTTTTTCTTCCTGCATTAAATTTAATGATCACAGGCATTAGGGCCGATTTCAAGATTATCATTAAGAAAAGACATCACAACTGCTTCAGGATCCCCGGCAGGAGCCCCTGTCACAACCTTGACGTTCATATTCTCAAAAAGTTCCTTTGCACGGCTTCCCATTCCTCCGGCGATAATGCAGTTGGCTCCCTGCTCAGAAAGCCATCGGGGAAGAACACCTGGTTCATGAGGTGGCGGTGTAACATTTGCCTGGTTCTTAATATTTTTAGCATCTGCATCTACCTCAAATATGGTAAAGACTTCACAGTGACCAAAATGCATACAGAGTTTCCCCTGGGCTACAGGAATTGCAATTTTCATACTATACCTCTCATAATAATTAAGCCGGTTTCACCGGTTCGATTCAGACGGTTCTGTCCCGCTTCTGTATATTATATAAAGCAAAAACCGTGCCACTTATAAAAGAATTCCCCTACTCTGAAAAAAAACACCAGGAAACATAAAAATAGTCACTATAAAGGATTTATTCGGCCGAATCGGCACAGGGTATGGGGGAGGAAAAAATAAAAAATTGCAATATGCAATGCCTCCTGAAGGGCCATCATGCATATTGCACTCAGACTACTTTCCCTCGTCAAGTCTCCATTGAATTGCATATTGAACCAGTTCATCTGAATTGTGAAGATTCAGCTTTTTTTTGATGCGTTCACGGTACGTTTCAATGGTCTTGATGCTGAGAAGAAGGTCACCGGCAATATGACGGGTACTGAGGCCTTCACCGATGAGACGAAAAACTTCAAGCTCACGGTTTGTCAGAGAATCAATCGGGGAATCACCCCGGTCAGCAGGATCAAGAAGAAGCTTATTGAGAAGGGTCTCTTTTAATGTGGAAGAAAGAAATATTTTTCCCGCAAGAATATCCCGCAGAGCTTCTATTACCTTTTCAATAGATTCGCTCTTCATAATATAGCCCTTGGCGCCCGCCTTAATAGCCCTTTCAGCATATATATGCTCATCAAGCATTGACAGAATAAGCACCGGAAGATTAAACCGCGCTTTGATCGCCTTGGTCAATTCAATTCCATTAGCTCCCTTAAGGCTGATATCCACGAGAATAATATCAGGCATAATGCGGTCTATAGCCTTGATGGCCTCATTAGCATCTTCAGCTTCACCACAGACTTCAATATCAGCCTCTGAATTTATAAACTGGCTTAAACCCTGGCGCACAACGGAATGATCATCAACAATAAATACTCTTTTTTTATCCCCCATACTCCCCATCCATAAACAGCTGGATTCTGTATACCCTATCAGTTTTTCAGTATACAGGTTACTACAGTACCAGGATTGTCCCCGTTACCGACATCAAGGGTTGCCCCAATCATGCCCGCCCGGTATTTCATAATATGGATTCCCAGGCCACTGTTTTTTCTGACCATTTCTTCATCGATACCGACACCATTGTCAATTATCTGTATTGAGTACCGGTCATCTGTTTTTTTTATTTCTATTATTATCTGCGACGCTTGTCCATGACGCACCGCATTGTTTGCAGCTTCCATAACTATGTAATATAAATTAAGTGCCTGAAGTTCATCACCGGGGACAAAATTTTCGTCAAGGCTCAATTCACAGGAAATATTGAAAAGCTTTTTATAATGAATACAGAGCTGCTCAAGAGAAAGACCAAAACCACCTTCATCTGCAATTGCAATTGGACTGAGACCACGGGCAATGCTCCGGGTCTGTTCTTTTGCTTCGTTGAGGAGCCGGTAAATCTCTTCGGCATTTTCAGCCTCAGGTTGATCTTTTGCAGTCAGCTTTTTTATCAGCAGTTCACACAGAAAACCGGTTCCCGTGAGTATCTGCCCGAGACCATCATGAAGGTCACTGCCGATACGCTGCCTCTCCCGGTCAACAGAATCCATAATCTTTTTTTCAGTCTGTTTCCGTTCAGAGATATCCCTGAAAATTCCCTGGTAGCCGGTAATTTCTTCCTTGTCATTTTTAATTACCGTTACAGTTACCGAGCAATCAACAGGGCTCCCGTCATTCCGCCTTAACCGGCATTCATTATCATTGATATATCCCTGTTCAACAAGGTTGCTGTAAATGTAGCCCATATCATCTTCATCTTCGAAAACCGTACCCACGGCAACACCGATAAGATTTTCCCGTCGGCAGTTAAGCAGAGAGAGTACAGAGATATTTACTTCCTGAATAATTCCCTGGCTGTCGCAAAGAACTATGCCGTCACGGGACTGTTCAAAAAGTGTACGAAATTTTAATTCCCTGTCTTTCAGCTTTATGTCAACACGATGCTTGTAGATGGTCATCTCGACCATGGCATAGAGTTCCTTTGCGTTGATAGGCTTGATTATATAACCGTAGGGATTAACCCGCTTTGCCTTCTCAAGAATATCAGCATCGGAATATGCAGTAAGGAAAATCAGGGGAATATCATAATGCTCGTTAACAATGGATGCGGTCTCTACACCATCCATATCTCCCTCTATACTGATATCCATAATGATAAGATCATAATTATTTTCTTTTAAAAGTCTGAAACAGTCTTCAGCGTTTGATACAATTGAGATTTCCTGATAACCATACTTGGTCAAGACACTCTGAATATAGAGGGCAATAATTATTTCATCTTCGACAAGAAGAATATTCGAATTCTCAGCTTCAATTGAGGGATTATTTATATACTGGCTATTCATGGCTTTCGGGAAGACACAAATAGCATTTTAAAAATAAAAAGGCAATGATAAATTTAGGAATATATCCCGCATTATGAATATTTTTTCCCTTCATGGGACATAACGGCTTAAAAACTTACCAATTAAAGCTTTCAAGGCGAAACTATTTTACAAAGGAGAATTTTTTTATTGTTTCCCCCCATGAAGCAAAAATTTAAACCAGAAGCTACCTGGCGGACTGTTCTTTAAAAAAAAGAAATATTGCAGGAAGTTCAGAGCCCCAGTACCTGAAATTGTGACCGTACCCCCCGGCTTCATTATACCTGACCGGCACCTTTGGGGCATATTTCTTTAAAACCCTCAAGAAATTCCTGCTTTCTGAAAGGGGAACAATCCGGTCCCGGGTTCCATGGCCGAGGTAAAGAGGCATCTTCCATCTGCCCATGGCAACCTCATGGTACGGGTTGTCGACAGTTTTCCATCGTTTTTTAAAGGAAGTAAATGGCCCGTACATCCTGGTCATCAGGCGGTCATGCGGCATGGCTGCCTGGTTATAATCACCGGAAAGGGCCGCCCCTGCGGTAAAGAGGCCTTGATTCTGGAGGGCAACCAGGGCGACTCCCCTGCCGCCGGTTGATAGTCCAAGAAGGAAGTTTTTACTTCCTTTTTTAAAAATATTTTTATTCTTTTCAAGCCAGGGGATCATAACTTCCTTAACCCATCTCCCCCCGGCAATTTTTTTCCACTTGATTCGATCCTGGGTTTCCTTATGGTAGCGGGACGCGTAAAGTGAAATATGCATTTCTGGAAAAACGACCCGGTAACCCTGGCTTCTTGCAAAGGCGAGAAGCCTTGTTTTTTTATACCATCGGGAGCGTTCGAAACGCCACCCCGGCAGAACAAGAAGATCACCCCTGACTTTTCCCGGAGGAATAAAAATATCAACCTTGACCTGTCCCATTAAAGGTTCTCCGGGTGATACAGGTATACTAATTTTCTGAAGAAGCTCCGGGGTATTTTTTTTAACCTGTCCCGAAAGGGGCATCAAAAAGAAAAAGGCTAAAATATATATACTTAAAATTATACATCGCTTTACAGTTTTCATAGTGAACCTGTCCTTACTCTAATTATAAATTATCAACAGTTATTTTAGAAAAGTTATGTACATCAAACACAATATAGACACAAAGGTTAAAGTATGCAATAATAAAATAATTTCAGAAAACATGAAAAAAACCACGTGGCATCTTTACGTTAGAATAAAAACACATCATCATTGTGCTTAATACACATTGACAATTAAAAATTACACTGTATACTTATTTTATGAAAAAAGGACCTGGAAAAAAAAGAGATGTGAAAATTTTCGCGTTTCTCCTGTTCACTTCAATTGTAATCCCTGCGTCACTTGCTGGAATAACAATATATGTCTATCTCTGGTTTTTTAACCTGAGAATACTTCCCATGAAATTTCAGGCAAGCGACCCGTTCCTTGGGGTCTATGCAATTGGAATCGCCCTTACCGGGGCAAGCATCTGTATAGTCTATATAGCTAAAAAAATTTCCTCGCTAACCTCCAACCTGTACCAACATGTTGAAAAAAAACTTCCCCAACAAAAGACTATTCTCCTTTATAAAAAAATGATCAACCTTGTACCTGACTTTCTCTTCCTTTCTGTCATTGCCTGGACTCTCATTGATTTTACAATCAGCATTACATATGTATTTATAGGTCAGAACTTTGTAGCATTGATCAGAACTTTTATTATCAGTACACTATTGGGAATTTCCCTTACGGTTATTCCCGCTTATTTTTTTCTTGATTTTACAATTAAAAAATATGCCAGAATTTTTTTCATGGGCATGAACCTGAGAGAATACTCTGACATTCACATTGTCCCTGTCGGATTGAAAATACTAAGTGCCTTCTCCATTGGGGGTGTAATTCCCGCGCTGATACTTTTTTTGACATCCTATGACTTCAAAACTCTCATAGTCAGCGGCATAGTGATTACACCAGAGATTGCGGCAAAGTTCTCTGTGGTAACTATAGCAGCTCTGGTAATAAGTATTGCAATGGCAATAACATCAGCCTATTATTTTTCAAAAACAATTGCAGTTCCTTTAAAAAAACTCGATAGCATAATGACCAACATCGATGCGGGAGATCTCAATATTTGTCTCAAGCCAGAGTATACTGACGAAATCGGCCACATCAACCAGGGACTCAATAACATGATTGCCAGGGTACGGGATTCAGTAAAATACCGGGAAGATCTTCTCCTCATGGAAAAGGAACTTGATATTGCAGAGAAGGTGCAGTGCAGCGTCCTCACCCAGCCTGAAATATATAAGAGCATTAAAGAATACAGCATTAATGTGATTTATCGTCCCCAGAATGGACGGGTCGGGGGAGATTATTTTAATATTCTCGAAGTAGATGATTACATTTCAATATTTCTTGCCGATGCCACGGGTCACGGGATTCAGGCCGCCCTTGCCACCATGCAGATCGATATGATAAACCGGCAGAGTCTCCATCTAAAAGATCCGGGGAAACGTCTCTCTTTTCTAAATGATTACTATACACATGAAATAAAAGGGAGCACCTTCTTTACCGCGTGCATTGTAAATCTATTTTCAGATCATATGCTTTTCGGCGGGGCGGGACATCCGGAACAGCTTCTCATAAACAGCTCTCATGAACTGGCACCCATCAAGAGTACAGGAAAGCTTCTGGGTGCCTTCCCGGGTCTGAGCTGGTCTACTGCTTCTTTGCCAATTGCACGGGGAGATACTGTATTTCTCTTTACGGACGGGGCCTTTGAACAGTTTAATTCGAAAGGAGCTATGTTTGGTGAAAAGCTGCTCAACGAAAGCATACTGAAATACTTAAAAGAATCAGAATCTGTTTCAGGCTGCAACAAAAGTATCTTCAAAAAGATAAAAGAATTTACCGGAGATTACGGGCTCAATGATGATATAACCGTGATAGCAATTCAAAAACTATATATAATAGCTGCAGCCTTACCGAAGGTTCTTCGTTAAGAAACGGTCTAACTGATCTGCAAAAGCCTTGCGGTCCGCGGCACTGAAAGCCCGCGGTCCTCCGGTTTCCATTCCCCCGTCCCTGAGATCGGCCATCAGGTCTCTGACGGCAAGACGCTCTTTAATATTTTCTGCTGAATAGATCTCGCCCCTTGGATTTATTGCATGAGCTCTCTTACTAATAACCCGGTCTGCAAGGGGTATGTCAGCAGTAATAACCAGGTCACCTTCTTCTGCCAGCTCAGCAATACGGTCATCCGCTATATCGGGTCCCGCCTCTACAACGATACCGGATATATAATCAGATTGAGGGAAATTTATTTTCTGATTTGCAATAAGCACCAGGGGAATAGATAAACGTTCAGCACTTCTAAAAAGTATTTCTTTGACCGCGACGGGACAGGCATCGGCATCTATAAAAATTCGCATTTCTTTACCCGTTGCTCTCGTTCTTTTTATTAAGCCGTATACCTTTCTGATCAATACTGATAATTCTCTTTTTATAAAGAAGACCCAGGGCATTCTTGAAGGTGCTTTTACTTTCACCAAAGAGATCATAGATCACTTCAGGAGAGCTTTTATCTGTTACCGGAAGGTACCCCCCCTCCCTTTCAAGTCGCTCCAATATAACTTTAGACAGTCCGTTTACTTTTCCATAACCCGGTTTATGGAAAAGAAGATCGACTTTCCCGTCTTCCCGCACCTTTTTCACATATCCTTTAACCTGCTGTCCCAGGAAGAGTTTCTGAAATACTTCATTTTTATAGAGAACACCCTTATAGCTGTGATCAACGATAACTTTATAAAAAGTTTCCGTCTGCCCATAGAT
>Ga0070729_10001814_pt1 | contig 30492 bp, 24 predicted proteins | sample tdDd472_FD_66725 | JGI IMG/M metagenome (GOLD analysis project Ga0070729, IMG submission 66725) | Marine sediment microbial communities from the Atlantic coast under amendment with organic carbon and nitrate - tdDd47.2 | ecosystem: Environmental > Aquatic > Marine > Coastal > Sediment | place...
TGTTCTAGATACAGGTCAAAATACAAGCACAAGCATTGAAGAAAAAATCTACCCAAATCCTTTTAATAACGAACTTAATATCAGTATTTATTCATCTAAAAATCAAAATGTTGAAATAAATATTTATAAAGTAACCGGAGAAAGGATATATTACTCACGTATTCCAATAACCCTTGGGAATACAATTCTAAGGATCGATGATGAAATAAACCTAGAAGAATTACCAACCGGTATTTATTATGTTCAAATAAGAACCACAGACAAAAATGTGGCGTATTCCATAATCAAATTATAGAATTGCTTCATTTTCTAAAATTAAAGTACTACTTCAGTGTTCTTATGAACAATTTTAATTTATTAAAACCTTTTTACTTTTTTACAGTATAATTATTTTAATTAATTAAAGATTGTATTTGTATTTCGTTTCAAATTAAATAAATTTACAAGTAGCATTCTTATAAAATAATATTTCTTTCAACATTGATATGGATAAAGAACAGGAACAAAAACTCGTTTTAAAAATTGCTGATTTACTTAAAGAAAATATGGAGTTTTCCAATCAGCTTAAAGAATTAACCGAAAGCAATAAAAAATTAACAAAGCAAAACGAGAAACTTGAGAATATTATATCCATAATACCTCCTGAAGCATTACCAAAAGAAGCAAGCAGACAAATAAAGAACAAAACCAAAAGGTTTGAGATGGCCACTGTTCTTTATGCCGATATTCAAGGTTTTAAAAAAATAGCCGAACAATCTGCTACCAACGATATAATTGATGAGTTGGATCAAATTATTTTTCATTTTAATTCAATAGTAGAAAAATATAAAATTGAAAAAATTAAAACCATAGGCGATGCCTATATGTGTGCTGGTGGTGTTCCTGTTAAAAACATTACAAACCCGGTAGACGTAGTTTTAGCTGCACTTGAAATGCAGGATTATTTAAATAATCTTAAAGCTGAATATGAAAGTCAAAATAAAAAATTCTGGGATTTAAAAATGGGAATTCATACGGGTCCTGTAACGGCAACATTCTCTGGCAGAAAAAAAATATCATACGAATTAAAAGGAGATACTGTACATATTGCTACACGAATGGCCTCTGCAAGCGAGATCGGTAGGATAAACATTTCGATTATGACTTATGAGCTTGTAAAACAATATTTTGTGTGCGATTACAATGGTAAAATTCCTGTAAAATATAAGGGAGATATGGAAATGTATTTCCTTAAACGAATTAAACCTCCATATTCAGAAGATAGAAAAAAAGGTAGAACTCCAAACCAGATTATGTGGAACAAATACTTGCTTAGACAATTTACTGATTTACAAGAAATTATACTCGACAGATTGGAACGTGAATTACCTTCATATTTATATTATCATAATTTTAAACATACCATCGATGTTATTAATCAAGCCGAATTAATTGGTTATGGTGAGGGTGTCGACGACGAATCGATATTATTATTAAAAACTGCAGCTCTGTTTCACGATGCAGGTCATATTATTGGTTACGATGAGCATGAGTATAACGGAACACAATTAGCAAAAGATTATTTACCTCAATACAAATATACAACCGAACAAATTGATAAGATTTGTGAGTTAATTATGGCAACAAAATTGCCTCCTGCTCCACAAAACTTATTGGAAAGCATCATGTGTGATTCTGATTTAGATTATCTTGGAAGAAGTGATTTTATTCCTGTTTCAAACACATTATTTAAAGAACTAAAGGAACAAAACAAGATTGGAAGCTTAAACGATTGGAATAAAATTCAGGTAATGTTTTTATCGAAACATCATTTTTTTACTAAAACAGGAAAAAACCTTCGAGAGGTAAATAAACAAATGCAAATTGAGCGAATTAAAACGCTGATTGAAGAATAATTCTCAACTCTCTTCAACTAAAACTAAGTCAAAAAACACCGATAATATATTTTTGTATTCGTGACCTTGCTCAAGTATTTCATCATCATAAATACTGTAATACCAAAAAACTCTAACGCAAACATCCTTATTTTCACTAAGTTGGTCGATTTTTGTTATAATATCATAAAATATTTTTGATGATGCCGAACTTATCATCTTAATTTTGAAAATAAAATCAGTAGTTTTATTTGGAGACTTTGTATATTCATTGAGCCAGTCAATAACAGGCTTATAAAATATCGGTGCATTTTCTGGGATCGAAATACCCTCAAACTCTAAAATCCCTGATTCAGGATCTAGATTTAATTCAGGTGTATCCTCGGTTGCATTAATATGTAGTAATTTCATTCTGTTATTGGTTTACTAATCATAAATTTAAATAAACTATTTTATATTTAACAAGTATTATATAATAATGTTTCAATCTATAATTTTAATCTCAGTTCTTCTATTTTCAGCTCTACCCTCTTTAGTCTCATTAGAACTTATTGGTTGCAATTCCCCATATCCTTTATAAATCAATCTTTCAGGCTTAATTTCATTGTTAAGTAAAAATGTAAATACTGATTTAGCTCGATTTTCTGACAGTTCCATATTATAACTATGTAATCCAATATTATCAGTATGTCCCGAGATTTCTATTCTAATTTCCTGATTATTATTTAAAAATGCCAACAACTTATTTAATTCAGTAAGTGACTCTTGTTTAAGTTCATACGAATCTGTTTCGTAAAATACATTCTTTAGAATAATTCTTTCACCCTTTTTTATTGGATTTAATGGTACATCTTTTAAATATGGTTCAGAAATATCGAAAATTCCTTTAAGACTAAAATTATCTGAATAAAAAAGATACCCACTTTTTGATACATTCAATGCATAATCATTATTAGATGGAATACATAATAAAAATTCTCCTGAAACAGCGTCTGATTCAGCTTGCATTATTACTGAATCTGATTCTAAATTTATAAGCTCAAAACTAGCCTGCAATTTTGCATTGTTTTCTGAATCAAATACATTTCCCTTCATATATGATACAGGATTCGGTTGTGCTTCTTTATATAATTCAAATTCGAATATATCTCGCCTTTTTCTATTAAGTCTATCCGACGAAAATAATGCTCTGTCACCCTTAGCATTTACAACAAGCCCAACTTCATCAAAAGTAGTATTTATAGGATAACCCAAATTAACAGATTCATTCCAAGTACCATCATTACTGCGAGTTGCTTTAAATAAATCGCTACTTCCCATTCCAATTCTACCATTCGAAGAAAAATACAATGTGTGATTATCAGGATGTATAAATGGTGACTGTTCATCACCTTTACTATTAATTGTTTCACCCGGATTTATTGGTTTAGACCATTCCCCTGCTCTGTTTTGTGTACTTATCCAAATATCTTTTCCGCCTAATCCTCCCTCACGATTACTAACAAAAAATAAAGTTTTACCATCAGGTGAAATTGAAGGTTGAGCTTCCCAATATTTTGAGTTTATAGGTGATCCAATATTCTCAGGTATAGACCATTCACCATTTTCTTTTTTACATTTGTATATATCACATCGGCCTTTTCCATCTTCTCTGTTGCATGCTGTAAAATACATTGTTCGTCCATCAACAGAAACGGTTTGTGCACCTTCGTTTCCTGTGGTATTTAATGGTTCTCCAATATTTTGAGCTCTAAGCCAAGTATTGCTTTCTTTTTCACTAATAAAAAAATCTTCCTGAACACTATTTAAATCTATTCTTGGATTTTTACCACCTATCATTTTTATTCCAACTTCACTATTAATTGGAATTAACCTTGTAAATATAAGAGTTTGCTCATCGGCTGTTAAAGTAGGCCAGTATTCATCAAATTGGGAATTTATACTGTCGCCCAAGTTCAAAGGATTAAATGGAACAGGATTATTAATCGCTTCAATAGCAAATTCACATGTTTCTATTTTCTTCTTTGCCAAAGCTATTAAAGCAGGTTTTAGATTTTTAAATTCAAGGTACTTTTCTAAATGCAATTTCGCTTCGGTAAACATATTCTCTGTCATTTCAAGCAAGCCCAAAGAATAATAAAGTCCAGGAAAAAAGTTTGGATTAATTTCAATTGACTTTTTATAAGATTCAATTGCTTTATTATTATTCCCATTTTCCAAATAGATTTCAGCAAGCACCAAATGTGCTTCTACAAATTCATCATCGCTTTTTAATGCTTTTTCCATTAAAATAACTGCATTTCCATAGTTCATTCTATCGAAAGCAATTAACGCCTCTTCATAAGCCTTAATAGCCTTTTTATTCTTGGAGGTATAAGTACGTTGGGCATTAGAAATTACAGGTAGTAGAAGTAAAAACGTTATGAAGAATAAAATATTTCGCATTAGATTTTCTTTTAGTTAGACCATCTAAGATACGAAAAAAAGCCTTTGTTTATTATGGGATATGCATAAACTTATGCGCTTGAAGTGATACATTCCATTTTGGATAAGTTTTAACATAGTCAACTATTGCAGAAATATTTTGCTCATATCGACTCCATTCAGATTGTAAATAAAGCATACAATCTTTACTAACCTTGGATGCAGTTTCTTCGGCCCAATGATAGTCTTCATCTTCATAAATAATTACCTTCAGCTCATTTGCAATTTTGTAGAATTCTTCAAGTGGCGGACTTTGACGTTTTGGCGATAAACAAATCCAGTCCCATGTACCTGTTAATGGCTTTGCTCCTGCGGTTTCAATAAAAGTTTCAATACCATGAACCTTTAATTTGTCAGTTAAAGGTTTCAAATTAAATAAGCTTGGTTCGCCTCCGGTAACAACAACAGAATGTGCACTTGTTTTTAGAGCATTTGAAACAATAGCATCAACAGATACCAAAGGATGTAAAGTAGGATTCCATGACATTTTTGAATCACACCATCGACATCCAATATCGCAACCACCAATTCGTATAAAATATGCTGCTTTCCCTGTATGAAATCCTTCGCCCTGTAATGTATAAAACTCTTCTACTAACGGTAGTTCCAATCCCTTTTGTGCTATAGCTTCATCAAAATTCTTCATCCCTAAAATTTTTACAGCTACAAAGGTAAAGTTTTAATTTATTTTAATTGATAAACCTGTTAGGTTTTGAATACCCAACAGGTTTATTTTTTACATCAAATTTCTATCTACATCTTTATCGCCTCTTCCTGATAAATTTATAATACTTACCTCATCTTTATTTTTGAGTAATTTCATAGCCAAAGCAATCGCATGTGACGACTCAATAGCCGGAATAATACCTTCTAATGATGAAAGTAATTTAAATGCTTCAATTGCCTCAGCATCAGTTACACAATGATATTCGGCTCTCTTAGATTCTTTTAAAAAGGCATGTTCTGGTCCTACTCCCGGATAATCTAACCCAGCAGCAATGGAATAAGTGTCAATAGGATTTCCATCACCATCGGACATGCAATAAGAATACGTTCCTTGAAAAACCATCGGTTGTCCCATAGCAAGTGTTGAAGCTGTTCTTCCTGGAATTAAACCATCGCCTCCACCTTCGGCAGAACAGATTTTTACATTTTTATCATTTATAAAACCTGAATATAGTCCGATTGCATTTGAACCTCCGCCAACACAAGCAAAAATTGAGTCAGGCAATCTGTCTTCTTGTTCTAATATTTGTTTTCTTGCTTCTGTTCCAATTACACTTTGAAAAAATCGAACCATAGAAGGATAAGGATGTGGTCCTACTGCTGAGCCCAAAATATAAAATGATTCCGGATTTTCAATATAATAACCTAGCGCTGCATCTACTGCATCTTTTAAAGTTGCTGTTCCTTGATTAGTTGTAATAAACTCCGATCCAAGAAGCTTTATTCTGTATGCATTTAATTGTTGTCTGTCGGCATCTTTTTTACCCATGAAAATTTTACATTTCATACCAAATAATGCTGCAACAGTTGCTGTTGCAACACCATGCTGCCCTGCTCCTGTTTCTGCAATTATTTCTTTAGCGCCCATATATTTTGCCAGAAGTATTTGCCCTATAGTATTGTTTATTTTATGAGCACCTGTGTGATTCAGATCTTCTCGTTTTAAGTAGATCTTACTACCAACACAATCCGACAATCTTTTAGCATAGTACAAAGGAGAAGGTCTTCCAACATACTGGTTTAAATAATAATGGAATTCTTTTAAGAACTCTTTATTTTCTTTTAAGTCTTCAAATACTTCTGCTAATCTTAAGAGTTTTGGTTCCAAAACTGGTGGGACAAATGCTCCACCAAATTCTCCAAAATATCCTTGTTTAACTTCTTCAATTCCTGCTGTTTGATCTGTATTTATTGTATTTGTATTCATCTTCTTATCTTTTATAATTTGTTGTTTTTTATTTAATTCAATTAATATTTATATGCTTATCTTTTATTAGATACGCCATAGAAACTCAATTTTTCTCCACCAAATTATATACTGATAATTATACATTCAATTAATTTTTAAAACAAAAAAAAGCCGCAGGTAATAACCTGCGGCCTTGATAATATTATTTAATACAAAGTTAGATCATAATCCTGTTATAATGATTTATCATTTGCCACCACCAACATGTATTTAAATCTATCTTTATCATTTTTCTCTTTTATGTGCTACAAATATATGAATGTTTTTAAATATTCAAAATTCTTAATTAATATCCTTTAACAACACAGTACCTTTTGAGTTTTGAATAATTATATCAAAATCATTTAATAATTTAATGATCTGATCCTTTTCTGTTGAAGCGATAGCCAGAATTTTATCTGTACCGCTATGATCAATTGCATTTAATACATAACTAATACTTAAATTATTGGTATCCTGTGCAGGCTGATATGCGTTTTCTTTCTCGTGTTGTGTATTTATTTCTGCAATTATACCGCTATCAACCAGATTATAAATTATGTCTCGTAAAGTTCTAATTGGAATTTCGAGTTTCTTACTAATTTCTGAAGCTGTCATTGCTTTTTCGCCAGTACTAAAGTTCTTGACTAATAAACGGGTAACCATTAATGTTAACACTCGCCAACTAAATGTACTCAAGTTTTGTGTATCGGGCTCAAATTCATATTTTTCTACATTCTGCACAGCAAATGATACTTCTGCTCCGAACAATACAATTAACCAACTCGTTTGCAACCAAATAAGAAATAAAGGTAGTGCTGCAAAGCTTCCATATATTGCATTGTATTTTGAAACTCCTACCTGGAAATGAATATATGCCCATTGTACAAAAACGAAAACAGTACCAGAAATAATACCTGCAATAAATGCTGATTTAAAATTAACTTTTGTGTTAGGCATTACCATATAAACAATGGTTAATACCAACCAGAATAACACATATGGAACTAATTTCATAAAAAAGAAAATAAGAGGACTAATCATTCCCAATATTTCAACCTCAGATGTTATTCGTGCTATTTGAGTTGTAATAAACACATTTGAACTTGTTGACAATATAATTAATACAGGTGCAATTAGCATCATAGAAAAATAATCGCTGAATTTTCTAAACCATACTCTTGGTTTTCGTATTTGCCAAATTGCGTTAAAAGAACTTTCAATATTTCCAAGTACTTTCATAACAGACCAAAATAGCACTGCAACACCAATACCTGCAATAACTCCCCCTTTTGTATTATCTAAAAATTGGTTTGCAAACTTTATAATCCAATCAAGAACTTCTTGTTGTCCCGATAAATTTTCCATTAATTGCTGCTCTAAATACTTATCGAAACCAAAACCCTTAGCAATTCCAAAACCCATAGCAACAACGGGAACTACAGAAAGCATAGAGTAGAATGTTAATGCTGAAGAACGTAAACTTACTTTATCTTCATTGTATCCCCTAAAAGCCAATAGTAATATACGCAATTGCTTAATTAACAATATCTTATACTTAGGCATGTTTCTGTATGAAATGCGCCAGATATCCTTTTTAAGAAAATCTAATACCTTTTGAATCATAATCTTAAATATACATTAGAATATAAAAATACGTATTTAATACATTATAAACACTTGTATTTAAAATTTATCAATATTTTATTTCATAGTTACAAAGCATATAGCACGAAGTCAATTAACAATATATTTAAGATACATGTTTTAACTATATGTGTAATTAAGCCTTAATTCCTAAAAATCAATTCATTAAATTTTTGTCAATTATATTAATGTTATTAACTTTATATTTAATTATTAATTAAAACTTAATATTATGAAGGAATTTAAAAACTTTAAAACTCTAACTAAATGCGAGTTATCTAAAATTAAAGGTGGGGATTTTGATGAAAAAGCGAATCAGCTTTTCAATATTCTTTCAACTGTATTAAAAAATATAAAAGAAATGCAATCTAGTGTAACGCGTAATTTGCTTTAACAGAAAAATAAATTTATAGTAAAGAGGAATACCTTCAGCATTCCTCTTTTTCATGCCACCTTTCTATATCTCCACACAGATAAGCTTAACATAACTACTGCATAAATAAGTAAACTAAAAAATTCATAAGCAATATCCCAAAATCCTGATCCTTTTAAAAGAATCATTCGAATAACCCGCATGAAGTAATAAAAAGGATTAATAATATTTACTTTTTGTGCCCACATTGGCATACTTTCGGTTGGTGTAAAAATTCCGCTCATAAGTATAAAAACCAGCATAAAGAAAAATGCTATGAACATTACTTGCTGTTGTGTTGATGAAATAGTAGATATGAATAATCCTATTCCTAAAACTACCAATAAATACACCAATGTAAATCCAAATAAAAGTGGAATACTCCCAACCATTGGAATATGAAAAAAGATTTTCCCAATAGCCAAACCAAAAGCAAGTTCGAATAAGGCAATTATTAAAAATGGAACTAACTTCCCTGCAATAAACTCAAATTTCTTTATTGGTGTTACATTTAACTGTTCTATAGTGCCTATCTCCTTTTCACGAACAATATTCATTGCAGCCAAAAACATACTCACAATAGTAACCAGAATTACAAGTATTCCGGGAAGCATATATATTTTATAGTTCAGTTCCGGATTATACCAATAAGATGTTTCAATAGCAATGGGATTCATGTCTTTTACCTGTGGTTTTTGAGTTAAATCCACAATAATATTCCGGTTAAAATCGGCAATGACAGAAGTTGAATATGCATTTATTAAACTTGCTGCTGTTCCGTTTATTCCATCAACAAGCAATTGAACCTGAGCAGAATTCTCACGCATTAAATCACGTTCAAAACCTGAAGGTATTTGAAGAATAAAGTCTGCTTGATTCTTTTCTATAGCTTCGTTTGCTTCCTTTATTGAAAAAGAAGTACCTGATATATTGTAAAAAGGTGATCCTTCAAATTTACTTACCATTTTATGCGATAAAGAAGATAAATCTTTATCAACTACATACATATCAATGGATTTCATTTCTAAGGTTGCTGCATGCACTAAAACGACTAATTGAATTATTGGAACACCAAATATTAAAGGCAACATGGTTTTGTTCCTAAAAATCTGGATGAATTCTTTTTGGAGGATGTATTTAATTTTTTTCATGCTAATCAACTTTACCTTTTTTTAATCTTTTTTTCTAATTAAAAAGCCATTAGCTTTTAGCCTTTAGCTATTTGTACTTTAAGCCAAAAGCTATTCTAACCTTACTTTAAATTTCTTAATACTCATACCCAAAAAGAAGAGTGTCATTGCAACAATAATCAAAGTTTCTTTCCAAATAATTCCTATTCCTGAACCCTTAATCATTATATTTTTAACAATGGTTATAAAATACCTTGCAGGCATTATTGAGCTCAACCACTGTAATATTTTTGGCATATTTTCAATCGGAAAAATAAATCCTGATAAAAGCATAGTAGGGAGCATTAATGCAAACATCGATATAAACATAGCTACCATCTGGCTATTACTTACTGTAGAGATAAGGATTCCGAGAGATAGAGCCATGAATATAAACAACAATGTTTCAAGTAATAAAAAAGTCAGATTACCTATAATAGGCATATCGAAAACAAAATAGCTTAAAGCTATAATTACAACAGCATTAACAAATGATAATACCATGTATGGTATAACTTTCCCAATTACAATTGGTAATGGTTTAAGCGGCGAAACTAATAATACCTCCATTGTTCCCATTTCTTTTTCACGTGCAATTGATATAGAGGTCATCATTGCCGAAACAAGCATAAGAATTAATGCCATTGTTCCTGGTACAAACATATAAACACTTTTGAGGCTATTATTATAGAGCATTCTTACTTCAGGCACAATTTCAAAAGGTAAGCCCTGAGAAAATAGCTCATTCTTTATGTATGAATTAATTATTGCTTTAGTATAGTTTGTTACAATGTTAGCTGTATTTGCATCCGATGCATCAGCAATAATTTGAACTCCTGCAGACCCTTCTCTTTCTAATTTCTCAGCAAAATTATCTTCAAAAACAATGACTTCCCGAACAATTCCTCTTTTAAAAGCATCTTCAATTTCCTTATCAGAATTTAAATTCTCGTGTAAAATAAAAAAACCAGATGATGTAATCTTATTCGTAATTTCATATGTTACATTATCTTTTGATTTATCATAAACACCAATTTTTACGTCGGTAATTTCATTAGAAACCACATAACCAAAAATTAAAATTTGTGCTATTGGCATTCCAAACAATATAAGCATTGTACGGTAATCCCTGAATATATGGAGAAACTCTTTTTTTACAAAACCTATGAAACGGTTCATTCTTTTACTTTTTAAATTTACTTACTACTTTAATATACTTTTATCACTTTGTTAAACAGGCTATTAGCTGTTAGCCTTTTGCTATTTGCTCTTAACGTGCAATTTTAATGAAAACTTCGTCCATATTCTGAGCATCAAACTGTTTCTTTAATTCACCAGGAGTATCAAGTCCTTCTATCCTGCCCTTATCCATAATTGATACACGATCACAATATTCGGCTTCGTCCATATAGTGTGTAGTTACAAATACGGTAATTCCGGAATTAGAAGTTTCATAAATCATTTCCCAAAAATCACGACGAGTTATTGGGTCTACACCACCTGTAGGTTCATCAAGAAAAACAATTTTAGGCTCATGAAAAATTGCAACCGAAAAAGCTATTTTCTGTTTCCAACCTAAAGGCAAAGAACTTATTAAAGAATCTTGAATATCTTTCATCTTTAATCGTTCCAATAAATCCTCAGTTTTTTCCTTAATGTAATTGTTTGATAATCCATAAATTCCACCATAAAATCGAATGTTTTCACGAACTGTCAAATCCTCATATAAAGAAAACCTTTGGCTCATATAGCCAATATTTTCTTTCACCTTTTCACGCTCTTTATAAACATCAAATCCTGCTACATTAACATCGCCTGAAGTTGGAAAAGAAAGGCCAGAAAGTATTTTAATAGCTGTGGTTTTTCCAGCTCCATTAGCGCCAAGGAAGCCAAAAATCTCGCCTCTTTTAACATTGAAACTTAGATTATCGTTTGCAACAAAGCTTCCAAACTTCTTAACTAAGTTCTTTACCTCAATAATATTGTCTGTATTTTTTAGCATTATATTTTTATAAAAACTATTACAAATATTTTAATTTCAGATCTTTAATGAATTGCTGCAAGCTTCTTGCTACAAGCTACAAACTTACTTCAAGCATTAATTATTCATTGTTAACTGTAAATTGCTAATTGTCCATCAATTCCATAAAGCAATCTTCAATATTTGCTTCTATTTCTTTTATTTCTATTTCAGAATGATTTTTTTCTTTCAGTAAAAATTCTATCTCAGCTATATCTATGTCTTTATCTGTTGCAGTAATGTGCAAATATTCGCCAAATGGAAATACAGTTTTAATAAAATCAAAAGATCTTAAATCATTAATAAGTTTATAAATATCATTTGATTTCACAGCCCAAAGCTTTCTTCCAAAATCATTTATAACTTTTTCAGGCTTATCAATTGCCATAATTTCACCATTCTGAATTAGTGCAACACGATCACATAAATTGGCTTCATCCATATATGGTGTCGAAACAAGAATTGTAATTCCTTTTTCTTTTAAGCGAATAAGCATTTCCCAAAACTCCTTACGTGAAACAGCATCAACACCTGTTGTTGGTTCATCAAGAATTAGTATTTCCGGACTATGAATTAACGCACAACACAATGCTAATTTTTGTTTCATTCCACCTGAAAGCTTTCCAGCTGAACGATTTTTAAAAGGCTCAATCTGAATATAAATGTCTTTTATTAAGTCATAATTCTCTTCGATAGTTGTTCCGAATATACGCGCAAAAAATGCCAAGTTTTCTTCTACTGAAAGATCTTGATACAAAGAAAAACGTTGTGGCATATAGCCAATATTATTTCTGATTTTTCTATATCCAGTAACTGCATCAGTATTCAATAACATTACCTTTCCTTCTGTTGGAAAGATTAGTGTTGTTAGAATCCTAAATATGCTTGTTTTGCCAGCACCATCAGGTCCAATCAGACCAAACAACTCTCCTTTCGGAACCGAAAAGCTAACACCTTTCACAGCTTCAACTTTTTCGTAAGATTTTTTTAAATCCTTAACTTCAACTATATTGTTATTGTTTCCTATCATTTACTTTCAATTATTTCAAGAAATAAGATTTTTTGTTATTATCTTACAAACAGCGATTTGCTTTTAGCCTTTAGCTTTTAAAAAGATCATTATTAATTGAACATTACTTCACCTGGCATTCCAATCTTTATTTTACCATCGTTTTTCACTCTTATCTTAACAGCATAAACCATGTTCACTCGTTCTTCTTTCGTTTGAATAATTTTAGGTGTAAACTCAGCCTGATCAGAAATCCAAAAAACTACTCCCTCATATTCTTGATTTGTTTCGTCGTCTTTATCGATATAAACTTTTACTTTCTGACCACTTTGTATATTTGGCAACTGTGAGCCACTAATATAAACACGTAGCTCTATTTCTTCCATTCCAGCAATTTTATAAAGAGCTTTCCCAGGAACTGCAATTTCATTTTCTTCTAAGTATTTTTCCAATAAAACTCCATCGATAGGATTTTTAATGATTGCTCTACTTTTTTGCTCTTCAATTAATTTCACCTGAGAATCAATCACTTTAATCTCTTTAGAAATAGAAGCTATTTGAGTTTTTGTAACTGCAATTTGTTTTTCCAGAATATCATATTTTCCTGTAATATCATCGAATTGTTGCTGGGTTGCTGCATTATCCTTGAATAGTTTTTCTATCCTGTTTTTTTCAGTGCTAAGAATAGATTTTTGTTCTTCCTGAACTGCTATTTGTGCGTTTATGTTACTTATTTTAGATGCAACAGCTTGCTTTTGTGCTAGCAATTGTTCTTTTTGAATCGAAAGAGCTATGGTGTCAAGAGTTGCAACAATCTGATCTTTTTCCAGCTTCTGTCCTTCTTCAGCTTTAAATTCAATTATTTTCCCCTGTGTTTCAGCACTAATAATAATCTCTTTAGCTTCGAAATTACCATAAGCATCAGATTTGTTTTCGTTTCCATTGCATGCAAACAATAGCACCGGTATTATCAATAAATATATTTTTGTTCTCATAGTTTTATTATTATTTGTTGCTCGTTACCAATTACATTTATCTTTTATCTTACTACTAGTATCTTTATATGTCTCCTTTTATATATAAATAATTAACCTTCGATTGCACCAACTGAATTTTATGTGTTTCGAAAGCTATTTTTGCTTGAGTTTCTTTACTTAGCTCAGTTATATAGTCAGTTGAAGTAATTACACCATTATCTAACTTAAAGCGAGCACTTTCAGAAACTTCTTCTCTAAGTTTTATTATCTCTTTATCTGTTTCAATTGCATCCTTATAAATTTTGATTTTAGCACTTTCATTTTTTAATGCTACTTGAATTTGCTTATTAAATGAATCCTCCTGTGTTGAGATTAAACTTTTGTTTAAGGATAAAATCTGCTTTTCTCGTTTTGTATTATTCCAATCCCAAAATTTCCAACTCAATCCCACTCCAACATAATAGTATGAATCAAATTCTTGACTTGTCATATTCAAACCGGGTTTTCCATAACCCAATTGAGTAAATGCAAATACGGTTGGTCTATTTTGTTTTGAAACCGTCCCTGACATAGCATCCAGCTTATCTTTCTGATAATTAAATAAAACATGCTCAGGTCTGTTTAATTCATCTGGTGTTTCAATATTGTATTTAGGAATTTCAAATTCAGATTCGTAAGCCAATTCTATTCCTGTTATTTCTGCTAACACATCAATTGTGGCAAATCGTTGATTTTTAATCTCCAATATGCTTTGTTTTACCTTAATTTTTTCTGCTTTTAACGCACTAAGATCAGAGCTTAATAAGACGCCATTTTTAACTCCAGACTCTACTGATTTCTCCTTGTTTTCCAGATCATTTAGCATCACTTCTAGCACTTCTTCGTTACGATAAAGAATTAAAATGGCAAAATAAAATTTATTGATTTGCTCTTTAATTTTATTGAGTTCTACCTGAGTATTCTGCTGGTTAACTTTCAAATTAGCGCTTTCTACTTGTTTTGCAGATTTAATTCTTCCCCAATCATAAATGAGCTGGTTTATATCTATACTAGCTTTGTACTGATCTTTAGGCATTACAGGTAAATCAACAGTTAAAGGTATATCAATATCTAATTCGAAAACATCAGACTGATATGTGGCCTGAGCATTTAACTCGGCATTTGGCAACCATTTCGTTTTTAGGTTTTGCATATTAAGCTCGCTTGACTGATTATAAATATCGTTTTGATTTACCAAAGGATAGTTATTTAGCATGCTTTCATAACAATCGCTTAGTTGCACTTTTTGCTGCTGTGCAAATGCTAGGTTTGTTATAAACAATAAAATAATTACAATTCTATTCATGTATTTTTGTTTTTGATAATATTTAAATTCCTTATATTTTTAATTGTTTTATTGTGATGTGAACTTTTTTTGTTACTTGCACCCTCGAATCCTTCGCCCATTCCACTCGTGAACCTTCATGCTTTTCCAATATTAATTCATCATCAACTTAATAAATTAATTATCTCAGTTCATCATTTTTTTCGCATGAAGGTTTCATTATGCTTTAATTGAATTAATTAAATATTCTTTTACAAACTCCTTACGTTGATTTAAGAAAGTCTTATACTCCTTATCGTCGTTATTAAACAAAACTCCTTTTAATACAGGCTTTGCAACTATTGGAAAAATACATAAACTAACAATATTCGTTATTAAATTTTGAGCACTAATTGGTTTAATAATTCCTTTTTCAACTTCATCAATAATTTGTTTGTCAAGTTTTTGAATTACATCATTCTTTTGTAAACCAACATTCTTTTCAAATATATTTATTAGAATTTCAGGATTTCTATTTAGTTCACTAATTACAAATCCTGGTATGTAAGGATGTTTATGAAGAAGATTAATATAGTTTTCTACAAAGAATTCTACTTTTTCAAAAATTGGAGCATCTCCTGATATCATTTCTTTCACTTTCGGAACAAATATTGAGAATGCTATATCAAAAACTTTCTCAAACAACTTATCTTTTGTTCTGTAATAATAATGAAGCAAAGCCTTATTTATTCCGGCTTTGTCTGCAATCTCCTGCATTCGTGCTCCAGTTAAACCTTTTTGCTGAAAAACGTCTTTTGCAGCATCAAGAATCTTTTGTTCAGTATTCATTTCATGTTCAGTCATAAAGCTATATGTATTAACTATATAATTTAACCACATTATTTAACTATTTGCTTTAACCATCTGGTCAAAGATAATAATATTTGCAAATACTATCCAAATATTTATTAAATTATTTTCTATTTCGAATTGTATCTACCTGAATTATTGACCTTTCCATTTTGGACCTATTTTTGCACATTTTAGAATTGAAAAGAATTAATCAAAATATATTTGAATACAATCAAATCTTATTTTATAATTTATAAATTTGTTTATACATTACTTAATCTATAAGTACCCATTAAAAAATCATTCGTATGTTAACTAAAAAATACTTCTTACTAGCATTAATAATATTATTTACCACAAGCTTATTTGGTCAGAACATTAGAAATAAGGATTTTTCACTTTTTAGTTACGAATTGTCTATTTCTAAAGATTTAGTTGAAGATTTATCTGATTTAGAATCATTTGTTGATGGTATAAAAACATATAACGATCCAGGTAACGAAAAACTAAAAGCTATTTTTGTTCATACTATATTTTATAACTTGAAAGAAGATTTACAGAGTGAGTTGGAAATGGAAATACTTCCTGTAAACACATTTATGCGCGAAGTAAAATACGATGATTTTGGTTATCCCAAAACAAATATTCGCGAAGCATTAAAAAAGGGTTTTTCTCGCTTCTATTTTAAAGTTGAAGTAGAATTCGAATCAATTACAAAAGACAAAAGAGAAGATAATCCTGAACTATTTGAAGAAATAGATTTCAAAGTAACTTATCCGCAAATAAACATTAGCATAACAGTTTATAACAACCAAGGAGTTATTCCTGTTGCCAAATGGGTAGGCTTATCTACAGCAAAGTATCCTTTAGCAATAAATGAATATTTACTTAAAGGATTTGACAATACAGAAATGATTATTCAGCCTAAAGAAGAGCAACAAACTGATAATATATATTTGATACTTGATAGAGCTATCCATAACACTATTCAGGATTACTATAATAAATAGATAATGGAATCATATAAAGCTATTGGGGTAATGTCAGGAACATCTTTGGATGGTCTCGATATTGTTCTTTGTGAATTCTCTTATAAAGATAAATGGAATTTTGAGATACTTAAGTCAGAAACTATTACCTACTCTGATGAGTGGAAGAATAAACTGTTGAATGCTCCTGTAATTACCGGATATGATCTTTCAATTCTTAATAAAGAATTTGGAAATTTTATTGGTCACTCTGTAAATAAATTCAAACAAGATATTAACTTTAATATTGATTTAATTGCTTCGCATGGACATACAGTTTTTCATCAACCGGAAAAAAAGCTAACACTTCAAATTGGTGATGGTCATGAAATTGCGGTAGTTACAAATATTTTAACTATCTCTGATTTTAGATCTATGGATGTAGCATTGGGAGGGCAAGGTGCTCCATTAGTTCCAATCGGAGATAAACTTCTTTTTAATAATTACGACTTTTATATCAATTTGGGAGGATTTGCAAATATTTCGTTTGAAAATATAGATCAAAGATTGGCTTATGATATTTGTCCTGCAAATATAATTTTAAACTACTTAGCCAATAAGCTAAACCATGAATATGATAAAAACGGAGCTTTGGGTTTTTTAGGAAAACTGGATACAAAGCTTCTTACGGAACTAAATAAATTAGAATATTATAAAAAAGATTATCCTAAGTCTTTAGGCAAAGAATGGTTAATTGATGAGTTTATTCCGGTTTTAGATAAATCAGAAATATCTGTAAAAGATAAAATCAGAACCGTATATGAGCATATTGCTATACATATATCAAATGCTCTTAATATAAAAAAACAATCGACTTCCATATTTACTGGTGGAGGTGTTTACAACAGATTTTTAATTAATTTAATAAAGCAAAAAACTAACTCAGAAATTATTATACCTGAAAAAGAAATTATTGAATTTAAAGAAGCCGTAATATTTGCTTTTTTAGGTGTTTTAAGGTTTAACAAAAAAATAAACTGTTTAAGCTCTGTTACTGGTGCGCAAAAAGATTCTTCAGGAGGAATTATACACACTCCGCGAGAAAATTATTAAACTTTTTCTTCTAATACTTGTCTATAATCTAATCTAAATCAAATCTTATTATAACTCAAAATATATGGAAAATTTTACTGCATTTAATCCTACCAAAATACATTTTGGAAAAGAGGTTATTGATCAATTAGGTGAAGCAACATTGGAGTTTGGAAAACGAGTATTATTGCTTTATGGAAAAGGTTCAATTAAAAAAAGTGGAATTTATGACAAAGTAATTAAACAACTTAATTCAATTGATGCAGAAATTATCGAATTTTCAGGAATAAAATCTAATCCATTGGTAGAAGATGTTTCAGAAGCTGCACAAATTGGGAAACTGAATAATATAGATGTGATTATTGCTGTTGGCGGAGGTAGCGTTATTGATTCTGCAAAAATTACTGCTCTGGCAATTGCTAATAATACCGATCCTTGGGCAATAATGAAATATAAAGTTAAGCCAAAATCCACAATACCATTGATTGCGGTTTTAACCTTAGCTGCAACAGGAACAGAAATGAATGGAGCTGCTGTTTTACAAAATCCCGAAACAGATGAGAAAATAGGATATGTTTCTTCTTTAAACTATCCAGTGCATTCATTTTTAGATCCTGAGTTTACTTTTTCAGTACCAAAAGATTATACTGCATATGGAGTTGTTGATTTAATTGCTCATGCATTGGAAGCATATTTTGGTGAAGGCGAAGCTTCCCTTTCCGATCGATTTGTTGAAGTAATAATAAAGGAAGCTATGGAATTTGGTCCATTAGTATTGAATGAGCCAGAAAATTACGATTACCGTGCAAATGTTATGTGGGCAGCTACCACAGCCTTAAATGGTTTAACCAATTACGGAAGAAAAAGTGGCGATTGGGGAGTTCATGATATTGGACACAACATTTCTTATTTATTTGATACAGCCCATGGAGCAACACTTTCAATTGCATATCCTGCGTGGTTAAAATTACAGAAAGAAAGAATTCCTGAGAGAATTGCCAAATTAGGAAATCAATTATTTGGTACAAACACTGCTGATGAAACTATATTGAATCTTAAGAAATTCTTTAAATCTATTGATTGTCCTGTAAGGCTTTCAGATATTAACATCGGGAATAATAAGAAGGATGAAATAACTAATCAAATGATTAAAAACCAAATTAATGGAATGGTTCATCAATTTACGGATGAAGACAGAAAAGAGATTGTTGATTTAATGATGTAATTTTTCAATTAACAATAAACAAATACCAAAAATTAATAAACTTTGAAAATTGGTCTTTGAACATTTGATCGTTAAACATTAAATAATTTTTCTATTTTTGTCAAATTCGTTCATTTTAATATAATTCACAAATAATAAAATAACTATGAAAAAAACATTTTTAACAATCTCTTTAACCTTAATATCAGTATTTCTGATAAATACAGGTTTTGCATGTACAAACTTCCTAATAACAAAAGGAGCTAGTACTGATGGATCAACCATGATTACATATGCGGCTGATTCACATGTTTTGTTCGGAGAATTATACCACTGGCCTGCTGCAGATTACCCAAAAGGTACAATGCTAAAGGTTTACGAATGGGATACTGGAAAATATCTCGGTGAAATTGAACAAGCAGAACATACATATAATGTTGTAGGAAATATGAATGAAAATCAGGTAGCAATTGGTGAAACTACTTATGGCGGTCGTTCAGAATTGAAGGATTCAACAGGAATCATCGATTATGGGAGTTTAATTTATATTGGACTTCAAAGATCGCGCACTGCTCGTGAAGCTATTAAGATTATGACTGATTTAGTTAAAAAATATGGATATTATAGTTCTGGAGAATCTTTCTCAATTTCTGATCCTAACGAAGTTTGGATACTTGAATTAATTGGAAAAGGTCCTGGTATTACTGGAGCTGTATGGGTGGCACGTCAGATTCCTGATGGTTATATTTCAGGACATGCTAACCACGCACGTATAACTACTTTCCCGTTTAATAAAGAAAATAACTTTAACGATCCTAATCAAACTACATATCATTCTGCTGATGTATACGATTTTGCAGTAGAAATGGGATATTATGATGGAAAGAAAAAAGACTTTAGTTTTTCTGATGTATACGCTCCTTTAGATTTTGGTGGCGCTCGTTTTTGCGAAGCACGTGTATATGCTGGATTTAACAGGGTTGCTTCAGGTATGGAAAAATACGAAGACTATGCAATGGGAGAAAATCTTGAAAACAGAATGCCTTTATGGGTTAAACCTGATAAGAAATTATCTGTTCGTGACGTAATGAATATGATGAGAGATTATTATCAGAATACTCCAATGGACATGACCAAAGATGTTGGTGCAGGTCCTTATGGTAATATCGTAAGATGGAGACCATTATATTGGAAAGTTGATGAAAAGCAATATTTTAACGAAAGAGCTATTTCTACACAACAAACAGGATTCTCTTTTGTAACTCAAAGTCGTAACTGGTTACCTGATCCAGTTGGTGGAATTATTTGGTTTGGTGTCGATGATACTTATTCTACAGTATATGCTCCAATGTATTGCGGAATGACAGAAACTCCCGAAGCTTTTGCTGTTGGTAATGGTTCATTAATGGAATATAGTGATAATGCTGCTTTTTGGGTATTTAATCAAGTATCTAATTTTGCATACACAAGATATAATGAAATGATTCCGGACATTCAGAAAGTTCAGGATGCGCTTGAATTAGGATTTATAAATGAAGTAAAAGGTATTGATAAAGCTGCTGCAGAAATGTATAAAAACAATCCTAAATTAGCGGTAAATTTCATTACTGATTACTCTGTATATCAAGGAAATAAAACAGTTAAAGTTTGGAAAAAGCTTTATGCTCATTTATTTACTAAATTTATGGATGGTAACGTAAAAGCAGCTCGTCCAATTCCTGAAGGATACAAATATGTAACTCCAGATATTGAACAACCAGGATATGGCGAAGAGTGGTACAAATTAATTATTGAAGAAACGGGTGACAAATTCGAGGTTATTGGAGAAGGAGGACACTAAAACAGATCACTAATTATATATTATTATTAAGAAAGCCGCTGAAATTCAGCGGCTTTTTTTAAACCTTTGTACTGGATATTTGTTTATATAAATATTAAATTTGGTATAAACCTATAAACCTTTATATTATGAAATTTTTAAAATGGTTGGGCATATCTTTAATAAGTTTAATAGCCCTATTATTAATTATTGCATTGTTCTTACCATCTAATTTTCATGTTGAACGATCAATTGAAATTGACAAACCAGTAAATGCTATTTTTGAAACAGCTGTTGACATGAACCTAAGAGCTAAATGGGATCCATGGCTTGAGATGGAGCCAAGTGCTGAAATAAGCGTTCAAATGACACCTGAAATTATTGGCTCAGGCTATACTTGGAAAGGAGAAATAATTGGAGAAGGTAAAATTACCATTCTGGAATTTATACCAAACGAATTAATAAAATCGAAAATTGAATTTATTGAACCACAAAGTATGGAATCAGATGTAATTTGGAGTTTTATCGAAACAGATAATGGTACATTAATTACCTGGGCATTCGAAGGTTCTTTGTCTTATCCAATAGAAAAATGGAGTGGTTTATTTATGGATAAATTTATGGGGCCTCAATTTGAAAAAGGCTTAAGTAATTTTAAGAAATTGGTTGAAAGTTTACCTGACATGAGTGGAAGAACAGGTGAAATTAAAGAATTCCAGTTTGAAGGTTTATTTGCCATTAGTATAAAAGAAGAATGTGCAATAAATAAACTGAGTAGTAAAATGATGGAAATGTATCCCGAATTAATGGATTTCTTAAATGAAAACAATTTAGAAATTTACGGACCTCCATTTGCTATATATCACGAAAGTGAAACTGAAGGATTTACTTTACTTGAATGTGCTTTGCCAATTAAAACTAAAATTAAAGGAAAAGACAATATTAATTTTATAGAAATCTTGCCTACAAAAACAATTATGGCTTCACATTTTGGACATTACAATACAGTTAAAACTACTTATAGCGAATTATTTAAACATATAAACGAAAATAGTTTAAATGTTACTGGTTCACCTTGGGAAATGTATATTACAGATCCCATGAAAGAACCTGACCAAAGTAAATGGGAAACAAAAGTATATTTTCCAATAAAATAGTAATTATTGTTATATAAATTTAAAGTATGACTATCCAATAACTCACATAGTTGTCATTCCCTTAAACTTTTCTCATGAGCGAAGCGAGTAAAAAGGGGATCTCATATTAAATGGTAATGTATTGAGATCTCCAATCAAGTTGGAGATTACATTTCTTTGGACGGTTTCTTTTTAGTCACTGAAGAATAAATTCGTATTTCTTTTTATGCACACCTATTCGCACATGAGCCACATAATGCTAACGCGCTAACATATTGCTTATTACACAGCTCAAATATTAATAAAAAAATTTGTTTTGCTCATTCATTATTTTTTTCGGATATTTGCAAGCCGAGCGATGAAAAATAATTTACAAAATCTTGCAAAAATTGCATAAAAAATTATTAGTTGTCAAAAAATATTTGTAATATTGCGCTCTGTTAAAACTGAATACAAAATTTTAAAATATTATCAGAATGGATTTAATGAAAGTTGTTGAAAGTGAATTCGCGGTAAAAAAGGATCATCCTGAATTTAACGCTGGCGATACTGTTACTGTTCACTATAAAATTAAAGAGGGTAGCAAAGAAAGAATCCAAAATTTTAGAGGTGTTGTTCTTCAAAGAAAAAGTTCAGGTCATAATGAAACTTTTACTGTAAGAAAAATGTCAGGTGGTATCGGAGTTGAGAGAATATTTCCTTTAAACTCACCATTTATTGAAGAGATTGAAGTTAATAAACATGGTAGAGTTAGAAGAGCAAAGATTTTCTACTTACGTAAATTAACTGGTAAAAAAGCAAGAATTAAAGAAAAGAGATTTTAATTTCTTTTACCATATAAAAAAAGCCTTCCGAATTTCGGAAGGCTTTTTATTTGAATATCTTTTTCTATTTTTCCTTTCTAATTTTATCTGCTTCTACCCTTGCAGCCTCAACAATACCATCTGCTTTTTTATTGGCTTCATTTACCATGGCATCTGCTTGTTTCTTAGCTTCTTTTTTTGCTTCCTTTGCAGCTGTTTCGGCAGCTACCTTAGCTAAATATCCTTCCTTCGCAGCTTTTGCTACTAAAGCATCCGCTTCTTTATTTCCATCAGCAATAAGTTTATCGGCAGCTTCGCGAGCATCTTTCTTTATTTTAGCAGCCTCTGCTTCTGCATCATCAATAACTTTTTGTGCTCGTGCTTCAACTTCAGCACGTGCTTCTGCATCTGCTTTTTTCTTTAACTCTTCTTTTAGTCCTTGCTGCGCATCTCCAGCATCATCTTTATAATTTAAGGTAATTTTTGGATCCGTTGATGTACCAACAACTTTGGCTTTTACATTTATGTTCTCTGAAACATCAAGCTTCACTCCTTTTGCTGCAGCCTCTTTTAATAATCCATCAAGAGCGTCGTTTGCTGCTGAACCAAAATATTTTCGTGGCACAAGTAAATTCAAATTATAATCGAGGGTTTGATCTATTCCATGCGAACCTGCAACAGTCATTTTTATTTCAGACACATTAACATCGAAAGGCTCAACAGTAATTCTTCCATCCTTTACTTTAAAGCTAATATTTATATCATTGAACTCATTATCGAACTTATCGGCCATTTTCAGTACCTTACCCAATTCTTCAAGAGTTTTATTGCTAACAACTTCAATTTTATCTGATTTTAATTTACCATAACCATCAATTGAATTAAGCACAGGACTCATTTCAGAATTGAGCAAACTCTTATAATCGAATTTTATAGATACTTTACCTTTGCAGTCCTTTAAAATGGGTGCTATTTTTTCAATCATACTAAATGAATTAACAGCCGATTCAATTTCTATGTCACGAATATCTAATCCCATAACAACAGTTGGCTTCTCTAATTTTTGCGTATTATATTCACCATTAACACCAATCTCTCCATCCAGGATTTTCATATTCAAATTATCCATGAATACCTTTTTATTTTTAACTAAGAATGTTCCTGTTAGATTATTGATATCCATTTTATCATATAAAATATGATTCAAACTTGATACTAATTTGAAATCAATATTATCAGGAACTTCAAAAACAGTTGCTACTGTGACTGAATCCGTTGGCTCATCTACAACAGCTTCCGCTCCTTCTGTTTCCGTCATAAATTCATTTGCGTTGATATAAGAAGATGTGAATTTAAAATCTCCTCTTAACGTACCATCGCTTAATGCATATGGAATATAATTTTCTATTTTCCCATTTAATTGAAAATCACTTTCACCTATATTTGAATTAAATGATTTTAATTCTAAAAACTGGGGAGTAAAATTAAAAGTTGTTTCAATTATTTTCACAATTGCAGGTATATCTACACTCTCATAAACAAAATCTTTTATTTGCAACTGACCAGCTGCATTGAAATCTTCATAATTTTCATTTTCTATTGTCGACATATTTCCTACAATATCAACATCAACCGTAATTTCACCATTTAAGCTCATATTTTCAAGTGGCAAAGCATCCGTTAAAGTATTCAACACTATGTGCCCATCAAACATTGCTTCAATATAAGGGTCGCTAAACGGTGTTTTTAGATGCATTGAAATATCGAATGGGTTATCTGCCATCTCCAAATGAAATTTATTTAAATCAACTTTAGTATTGTCATTTACAATTCCGTCATAAAATACGGCAAAATCAATGTTAATATTTTCAACTGCTTTTGGCAAATCGGGATACTGGATTCTGGCATTTTCTACTAAGAGATTAATATTTGCCAAAGGCATTTGCGTTTCGTTATAAGTGCCTTTTATATCTCCACTTAACAACAAGTTTCCTGTAGTTTCTAAGTCTTCAAATCCTTCCATATAAATAGCAGGAACCATTGAAAGCAAAGATTTAAAACTTGTTTTCTTAGTACTAAATACGACATCAAGTTCAATATCTTCATCCATCATTTTAACAACACCATCGAAACCAAGAGCTATGTCATTTATAGAGAACAAATTGTCTTTAAAAGTGTAAACCATATTTTCTAAATCAGCTCCAATAATAGCTTCAAATCCAAAAGAAGCATTTTTCAGATACTTGATTGCTCCCATTTTAACATTTATAGCATCGATAGACGTTTTAATACTTAAATCGGAATAGTCCATTCCAAAATCTCCTTTTAATAGAAAATTTAAATTTTCTAAAGAAGCTTTCATTTCTGAAGTTTCATCAGTGTAAATAATTTTTGCTTTTTTAATTTGGAATTTCTGCAAATCAACTCGATAATCCATTGTTTCAGAATCCGATTTTTCAAGGGATATTTCTTCTTCTACCTGAATTGTATCTGCTATTTCCTCAATGGGCTTTTCAATATCCCAATTTACAGAGCTATCGGCTAGAACCTTACCATTAATAAAAGGTTCGTTCAAAATAACACCCTTTACCACTAAATTCTTTTTTATAGCGCTCATTAAGTTAACCTGAACATTAAATGACTTGAAATATATTAAAGTATCGTCTTCAAATTGATTTTTTCCTGTAACAGATAACTCATGTAAGCCAATATTCAAATCTGGAAAGGTTTTAAACATAGAAAGTTTGAAATCTACAAACTCAACCTTTGCATTTACATTATTATTGATTTCTTCCTTAACTTTAGTTAAGATTTCATCTTTATAGAATTTTGGTATAACAATTAGCAGAATAATTATTAATCCAAAAATTATAAGGAATATCCTAAAAACCCATTTCATTATCTTTTTCATATGAAAGCTATTTTATTTAATTTATAATTCAGAAAATCACCAAAGGTTTAAGTTACGAATTGTATTTTTATTTTTCAATTTAAACCAACTTATTATTATTCTGTTCAAGAAAAATTGCTTTAATAGATGAAAAATATTCCTAAACTTTTCAAACTCTAAATGTAAAAGAACATAATGCACTGAACCACTTTCACTTAAGTCGCAAATTAAAGCTTTAGTAAAAATTCAAATAATTAATATTTTTTTATATATTTGCACCGCATTGGACCTGTAGCATAATGGATACCTGCCTGCCGGCAGGCAGGGTGCACCTGATTACGGAAATACAATAAAATGTTCTTTGTATATATTATTAAAAGCACAATAGAAAATAGGTTATATAAGGTTTTTACTACTGATTTAGAAAGAAGACTAAATGAACATAATTCAGGAAAAAACAGATCAACATCACCTTATAAACCATGGAATTTAGTATATTTCGAAAAATTTATTGACAGAAATAAAGCCAGAGAAAGAGAAAAATACTTTAAATCCGGAATGGGAAGAGAATATATTAAAAATAAACTGGACCTGTAGCATAATGGATAGTGCACCTGATTACGGATCAGGAGGTTGGGGGTTCGAGTCCCTCCAGGTTCACAAAAGCCACTCTTTAGAGTGGCTTTTTTATTTTAAACGTTTTTTTATTATTTTTATGTAACTAATCTCTATTAATAGATGACACTGTTACACAAGTTTTTTATTAATTCACAAAATTTAAATTCTGATTACATAAAAAAGTTATGTTTTATGAATAACGTAAGATCAAAATATCTTACTATATTTTTGATTCTGATTTCGGCTATATTTACTTTTTATGATATTTCATTTTTACAATATACATCTGATAAATCAATATTTTTGATTCATTTTAAAACGGATATTATATTCTTCGTTTTCTCTTTTATTTTCACCCTCTATATTAATTTTAATCAAGTAAAAAATTACAAACAGGTATTGAATCATCATAAGTATGTGCATGGAATGATTACTCTGTTTATTTTAAGTTGGTCTGTTTTTAAATCAATTTTATTGGTAAAATATAATGATGGGGCATACTATATTGCCGTAATTTCGATATTATTATGTGGCATTTTATATATTTTCCCATTAGCAGTTTACATTGGTCAGCTCGTTTTTACCTTTTTATTTGCAGTTATTACTTCCTTCCTATTTAATTTTACAATTGATGAAACTATAAATGATTTAGCTTTTATTGCAATTATATTATTTCTATCGCTGATTATATCACGTTACTTATTCCATTTACATATTAAGCTTATGTATAAGGAATCGGAAATATTAAAATATAAAAAGAAAATATAACCCTAATCAAAAATAAGAAGGGGGTGTCCAGAAAGTTCCAAAACCTGTCATTCCCTTGAACTTTTCTCATGAGTGAAGCGAGTAAAAAGGGAATCTCTTTTACAACAGTATAATAAACTGTTAAGAAATCCCCAATCGAGTTGGGGATGACAAAAAATGACTTTTTGGACACCTTCTTTTTATTTGGTGCTATAAATTATTTTAAACTCGAACTCCTAATATTATTATATCATCAACTTGCTCCCATTTCCCTCTCCATTTGTCAATTGTGTTATTTAGGATTTCTTTTTGTTCAGCCATAGGTTTTTGGTGAATGTCAAGTAATAATTGCTTGTAATTTTTTGTTTTAAATTTCCGTCCATCTTCACCTCCAAATTGATCCTGATAACCATCAGAAGCTAAATAAAATACATCTCCTTTCTGAAGATCAATATCGTTATTTGTAAAAGACTCTTTTTCTTTCACGTAAATTCCAATTGGCATACGGTCGGCTTTATATTCTATTAGTTCATTGTTTCTGAATATATATAAAGGATTATATGCTCCAGCGTATTGCATTTTCAAATTATCAAAATCTACAATACATAAGGCTATATCCATACCGTCTTTCGCCTCACCTTCTTTACCTTCCTGCCCTAATGTTTTTTTAATGTCTGCTCTAAGATTGTTTAATATTTCACCAGATGAGCTAACCTCATGTCTATTTACAATTTCATTTAAGAAAGAAACACCCAACATACTCATAAATGCACCCGGGACACCATGCCCAGTACAATCAGCTGCAATTATTACCAAACGATTATCTTTTTTTGTCATCCAGTAAAAATCACCACTTACAATATCACGAGGCCTGAATAAAATAAAGTGTTCGGGTAGAATTTTTTCTGCATACTCGTTTGAAGGTAATATTGCTGTTTGTATTCTTTTGGCATATTCGATACTATCTGTGATGCTCCTATTTTTGTCAGAAATTTCGTCTCTTTGGGCTTCAATTTCATCTTTCTGTTTAACAACCTCTTCTGTTCTTTCTTTAACAATCTGCTCTAATCTTATTTTTTCAAGCTCGAGCCTTCGGGTATAAATCTTAACAATTATAACTACAACAAAGATTGCTACTATAAAATAAAACAAATAGGCTACAGTAGTTTGATACCAAGGTGGTTTTATAGTAAATTTAAATTCTGAAGTTTCACTCTCATATCCATAAATATTTCTTGATTTTACCATAAAAGTATAAGCACCTTTGTTTAGGTTTGTATACTCTTTTTCATTTTTGGGACTCCATGCAGACCATTCTTCTTCATATCCCTTTAGCATATAGCTGTACTTTAACTCCTTTGTAGGAAAAAACGGTGATGAATAATAAAAATTAAATGAGTTATCCTTATAGTCTACAACTTTATTAAGCTCACTTGGTTGATGTAAAGTAACCTTTAAACTTGATGTATCGTCGTAAAATGTTCCTGAAAAAATAACTGAATCAATTCCTATTTTTGCTTCTCTAACTATACTATAAAAATAATTAGTATAATTATCTTCTAAGCTTTCGTTGTAATTATATACAGCACCTGAGGCAGCAATCCAAACATCATTATTGCCTTCAAATGTTATTTCCTGAAACCCATTGCCGTGAAGTCGTTTAAATGGAATATCGTTAATTGTAACTATACGATCTTGCGAAATACTTACTTTTTCAATAAACTCCAAATTCGTTTCAGAATTAACCAGCGTTATATAGAATTTGTTTTCATTTTCAAAATAGATGTTTTTAACCTCAGTATCAGACGAATAATATTTCTCGCCAAATCCTTTATACTTCTCAAATTTATCTATGTTGCTATTATAGCTAAACAAACCTTTTTGTGTAGCTATAACAACATCATTATTAAAATAAAAAACTTTATTTCTTTCCAATGCAGGCAATCCTTTTTTTATTCCATAGTTGTTATAAGACATATCTGGGTTTAACCTAATAACTCCCTTTAGTTCAGTACCCAACCATATATTTCCTTTATCGTCTTCATTAATAGATATAACTTTTTCTGATATATCACTATATGCATCTCTATCATAAATTTTACCATTTTTAAATTCAAGTAAAGCAATTCCTCTACTATAACCTACGAAAAGTCTCTCAGATTTAAACTTTGACTGATATATAACTTCACTTACATATGGTTTATCTGGAGATAGATTTATGGGCTCTTTTCCATGTCTGTATTCCCAAACTCCATAATCTGTTGCAAATAGTAATTTTTCCTTACCGGAGAAAGAATCAGTACAAATCACCATTTGCCAGATTGTTGTTATTCTTTTATGAACAGAAATTTTTTTAAATACAGGATTCTCATCTTCGTCAAAACTTAAATAAAAAACACCAGTATTTGTTGATACGAACAATATTTCATTAAATCGGATAACATCCAGAACGATTCCTTCCAAACCATATTTCTGATCAAATAATGTAAACGGAGCATTAAGCTCAATGAAAGAAATTCCAGTATTTAAACCAAGCCAAAGATTTCTGTCTTTTGATTCAAATAAATTAATTACAGTATTGTCTAAAATACCATTATTTTTATCCAGTTTATTAATTATTTCTCCATTCGAATTAAAAATGATACATCCGTTATTTAATGTAGCAAATGCAAAATTCCCATTGCTTAGTCTAATCCCATTATATGATTGAGATTCATCTAAAAGATCATTCAATTTTTTAAATTTCTGTCCAAGAGAAACAAAGGTTTTTGACAAACCAGTCTGAGAATTATAAATATAATTCCCTTGTCCCATTGATCCAATAAATATTTCGTTTTCATTCCACGGTAACATGATAAAAATATCTATTTCCTTATAAAAGTCACCTCCAATTGAATTAATTACTGTGTCAGAAGTAATTTCAAATAATCCATAATCATAATTTCCCCAATATATTTTATCTGATACGTTAAAACTTAAAAAGGATAAATCCTTATTTTTATATGTTGAAACTATTTTCTTATTAATAAATTTATGAATTGATCTTGTTCCGCAGAAATACACTTCATTATTGATAACATGAATCTTCCATACATTCTGAAAATCAATAGAGTCTAACTGATTAATTAAAGTATGATATTTCATTTCTCCATTAATGTCCGGAGCTAAATATCCAAATTCCTCAACTCCACCAACATAAACAGTTCCTTCAGAATAAGCTAATGATCTTATTATAGAGTTATTAGCAATTGGTATTTTCCTCCAATTTGCACCATCAAATTCCATCACTCCATTATCATTATTCCCAACATATATAACACCTCTATCGTCTTCACATATTGCCCAATTTTGTTCTGCAGCAGAGTAATCAGATGATGTGTAATTTTTAATTAAAGGAATTCCATTTGTGTTAATTTGCGCACGTAATGAAATAAACGATATAACTACTAAACAGAGAATTAAATTCTTTTTTATCATAATTAATTCGTTTCTATAGAAAAACTATATAAATATA
>Ga0070729_10001816_pt1 | contig 30483 bp, 20 predicted proteins | sample tdDd472_FD_66725 | JGI IMG/M metagenome (GOLD analysis project Ga0070729, IMG submission 66725) | Marine sediment microbial communities from the Atlantic coast under amendment with organic carbon and nitrate - tdDd47.2 | ecosystem: Environmental > Aquatic > Marine > Coastal > Sediment | place...
CCGAATGTGGTGCGCTACGAGGATAGCTGGGGTAACTACTGGGTCTTTGTCTGGGACTACCTGGACAACCTGGAAGCCACCGTCATGGTCGGTTTCGATCCCCAGGCCATCTGCAACGGCGAACCGTGGCCATCCATTCCGATCATGGAAGTGAATCACCCGCAGGATCAATTCATCGTCAACCAGCTCATCCACGCCCAGGATGTCGCGATCTATGTGTACGACGGAATCTGGCCGGGAGGATGCGACTTCTTCCTCGAGAACGACCCCCTCTTCTGGGGCACCGGAAACTTCAATTCGACCGACAACGACCTATATGCCTATATTGAGGGCAACGACAGCCCCCGCGTGAATAGCTACGGAATCGTCTGCAATGGCCAGCTAGAGGACGCCGATGGCAATGGTGCCAACGTCCACCTGGTCTACCGGGCCGTCTGGCCGGGATGGCCAGCCGATCCGGCCCTGTTCGAATTCAAGGTGGACCGCGCCCGCATCAACTTCACCCATTGAATATCAAGGGGCCTGCGACTCTCATCGCAGGCCCTGTTGTCAATCCGCAATTTCCCTCTGTTTCCCACCATCAGGGCTGGCCAATCGGCACGATATTGATCCTCTCCACGGCCCACCCCATGCCATAGATGTCGCCGGGTCCAGGGAAGACCTGGTTGACCTTGACCTTGGCCAACGTGCCCTCGGGATAACCAGAGCCCTCATGCAGGATGCCGGTCGCCGACATGTTGATGGACATATGGAGGATCTCCTGTCCCGGTTCCGGGAAGAAGTACATCCCGAAGATGTCGGGAATCGGGGCGTTCTGTTCCGCCGTGATGAACTTGATCTTGAACTGGAGATCACCGATGGCCGGAGGAGCACCCTCGAGGACATCCCCCACCCGGTAGCCAAAGACCAGCGGGTCGAGATAGAAATCCTCGACCTCAGTCATCCAGGCCAGGATGTTCCGGGCATGCACGTTGATATGGATGAGGGCGCGCCCGTCAGCCAGCGGTCGTTCGGTGACCTTGCCGGTGATTCTGGTGCCCAGAGAAATGGTACCCCCGGATTCTTCCTGGAGCCACAGATCGGCGTTGCCGAGATACTCGAAGAGCGCATTGAAGTTGTAGCGTGGATCTGTCCACCCGAGGAAGTTCTTCATCGGTGGTTCGAAGTCGATACAACCCCCCTCGCCATCCGGCCAGCAGAACGTCCCCTGTGTTTCAGTGTAGTCAGAGAATGGACGCTGGAGCGCTTTGTCTGCAAAGACGAGCGATGCATCAGGTTGGTCTGTTGGTTGGGTTGCATGATCAGTGGAGCAGGCCTGGAACATCAAGGCAGCGAATACGAGTAGCAAGATAGAGAGGACCCTGAACATGTGGAACCTCCTGGTGATCGAATACCTCGAACACATCGGTCACACCAAGCGTGAAGTCAGTGACTTCTCAGAGGAGTGAGCACAGGAGTTGTCGATCGTGGAGCGGCAGGGTGTATTGAAGCCATTGTGGCGATTCGCCATGGTGCGGTCGTTGCCGGAAGGTACCAGATGACGGAATACAGGCGCCTGCAATTCATTGTTATATTACGAGATAGAGAATCACTATCGCATTCATCTTGCCTGGTTCGGGCAAAGGCCACTAACGCAACCCCAATGATCCCAGCAAGGAATCCACCCTGTCTCCTCGTCCGTCAGCCTCGAATACCTCGACCATTAGGACGACGGCTTCACGAGTATCGGGGTGATCCCCACCATAGACCTCGAAGCGGATCTTGAGAGCCTGCTCGGCATGCAGGCAGGCTTCCGTGAACCGGCCCTGCTGCTGGAGGCACTTCGCCAGGTAGAACAACGTGTTCGAGGTCGAGGCATGATGGGTACCCTGGGTCTCGAGCCTCGTCTCGAGGACCTCGCGAAGGATCCGTTCGGAGCCCTCGCCATCACCTTCCTTGTAGCGGATCTGCGCCAGGAGATCCCGGCTCTCCAGCGTGACGAAACTGTCCGCACCAAGGGCTTCCGTGCTCCGGGCAATGACATCCCGGATCAGGATCTCAGCTTCGGCGTTCCGCCCCGACTCGGCCAAGAGGAGAGACTTCACATACTCCGCATTGATGGTGTTGGGGTGGTCGGGCCCAAGGAGCTCCATGTTCAATTCGATGGCCTCGCTCAGCAGCACCTCCGCCTCGCTAAATCGGTCCAGATTGATCAGCAGGTAGGCATAGTTCACGGCAATGAACGCCGTATCCGGTGCCCGCTCACCGAAGACCTCCTTGAAGATCCGGAAGCCACGTTCCGTATAGACGAGGGCCTCCTCGTACTCACCCAGATCCGTCAGGGCCTGCCCCAGATTGATCAGCATGGCAATGGTGTTGCGGCTCTTCTCCCCATTGATCCGCGTGGACAGCTCCAGTCCCTTCCGCATGATGCGCAGACCCTCGGCATGCTTACCCTGGACCATGAGGATCCGCGCCAGGGAACCCATCGCTGCGATGTAATTGGGATTCTCCGTGTCCCCCATCTGCTCGTAGCTGGCGACCAGTTCCTGAAAAACCGCGCCTGCGGCCGGAGAATCGCCTTCCCGGTCCAGGATGTTCCCCAGCGCGAGAAGCGACTTGGGCCCGAGCTTGTAATTCAATGCCTCATCGCCTCGGATGACAGTCAGGGCCTCTTCAAGCAGCACCTTGGCGCCTGCATAATCGGCTCTCCTGATCATGATCTCCGCGTACATCACCTTGGCGTGAATCATCAGATCGCTGTCCGCCGCCAGCTTCCCCTCACCCGAATCCAGGGCCTCGCTGAACAGCACCTCCGCCTCCGGGAACCGCTCATCGTAACTGTAGAGGGTCCCCAGTTCGATCATGGCGCTGAGGGTTCTGGGGTGATCATTGCCCAGTGTCCGCCGACAGTCGTCTAGACACTTCGTGATGATCTCCTCGGCCTTCGCATATTCGCCGAGCCGGCGATAGGTCGTCGCGAGGTGGTTCAGGAGGGTGTTCCTGGTCAGCGGGTCGTCCTGGAATTCGCGTTCGACCTTATCCTCTCCATAGGCGAGCACGTCGATGACCTTGACGTCCCGGCCCTGCTCCATGGGCGACGGGGACACCCACATGTCGACGAGGAAGCTGGACATCTTCTCCTGGCGCTGAAGAGCAATGCGCTCGAGACGTTCCGACTGCTTGGCCTGATACATACTGAAGACAGCGACGACGATGCCGATGGTCAGGATGCCGATGGCCCCCGCGCCTGCCAGTCTGATGGCCCGGCGCCGCGGGGCCTCCTCGATGGCCTTCAGGTGGGCGACCGTATCCACGGCGGTCGGCCGGCGAGTGGGGTCCCCGGACTTGAGACGCTCGATGAGCTTCTTCAATTTCTCCGGCACACCCACCACCGGCAACGTGTTGCCCTCGGTGGCCCTCACGAAGATTTCAGGCATTGTCAGGCCCGGCGGATAGGGCGATGCCCCCGTGAACAACCATTGCAGAAGAAGGCCGTAAGAGTACATATCACTCGCGGCCGTGACGGGCTTGCACAGCGCCTGCTCGAGACTCATGTACATGGGAGTGCCCAGAATGACTCCGTGCTCGGTCTCGAACCCGGCCCCGGGCTGCCAGTCAACCAGGGCGGTTTCAGCGCGGGACATGCTGGCTTCCGCATTGGACCGGAGCAACGCCACGGTCTGTTCATCCATGCACGAGTGCGCCAACCCGAAGTCGAGCACCTTCACATCGCCACGATCATCGATCATGACGTTCTCTGGCTTCAGATCCCGGTGAACCACGGAATGGGCATGGGCATCGGCGAGTGCGACACCAAGCTGGATGGCGATCTTGAATTTCTCGGACCGACCAAGGTCGTCGATCTGGACATTGTTGAGGGTCTTGCCCTTGATCAATTCGAGCACCAGCACATCGGCGTCTTCGGTTGTCAGCAGATCATAGATCCGGCAGATATTCGGATGCTCCAGCTTCGACAGGATCTCGGCCTCCCTGATGAGGCGCGCCTTGATCCGTTCATCGAAACGTCGCTCGCCCCGGATCGCCTTCAGGGCCACCTTGCGTTTGAGCCGTTGATCAACGCCGACATAAACCTCCCCCATGCCACCTTCGCCGACGAGGTCCGTCACCCGGATATTCCCGATGGTCTTGCCGATGAGCGTCATCTCAGCCCCCGCGGTCCATTCGACCGTTGTCTCTCGATGAGGAAGTGTATCCAGACCGGTGCAGAGGCAGCCGCAGGGGTGCAAGGCAGGTGATGGTCCATGGAGAGGGGCAGGGAGTGTGCTGCGGACGGAGCTTAGCAGCTAATGAATTACAGGTGTCATCAATTAGTGACATGGAGATGTCATCACAGAGGGAGAGTAGCACGAACCTGGTCTCACCCCATGGTCCTCATCAGCTTCACCCGACTCAGTAGTTGCGGCCTTGCCAACCATCACGACCTCTGGCCTCTAAACCATTATCCCGGTTGACTTTCCGTCCTCATTCAATGACAATCGCACGACTTGATCGTCACACAAACGATTCATGATCGGGCGACCAGCTTGGCCAAGAAGCAGACATACGAAGAGCTTGAACAAAGGGTTCGCGAGCTTGAGCACGACGCGGCCGAGCTGCACCAGACCCACCACCTGCTCCAGGATCGCCTCGAGACGCTGACCAGCCCCGAAGATACCGAACACCAGGTCACCTTCGTCGACCTCTTCGACCTCGAGGACATCCAGCGTCTCCAGGACCAGTTCGCCGATGCCACCGGCGTCGCCTCGATCATCACCACTCCCGACGGAACTCCGATCACCCGTCCGAGCAACTTCTGCCGTCTCTGCAAGGACATCATCCGCAAGACCGACAAGGGTCTGAGCAATTGCCACCGATCAGATGCCGTGATTGGCCAGCTGAACCTGGACGGCCCCATCATCCAGCCATGCCTCAGCGGCGGGCTCTGGGATTCGGGAGCCGGAATTTCCGTCGGTGGACGTCACCTGGCGAACTGGTTGATCGGGCAGGTTCGAGACGAGGAACAAGATGAGGACACCATCCGCGCCTACGCCGCGGAAATCGGAGCCGACGTGGAAGCCGCTGTCGAGGCGTTCCACGAGGTTCCGACCATGTCCCAGGAGCAATACACAAAGGTCTCCCAGGTCCTCTTCACCCTCGCCAACCAGCTCTCCACCAGCGCCTACCAGAACATCCAGCAGGCCCGCATCATCGCCGCCAGTGACCAGACTCAGATAGCGCTCAACCAATCCGAGGTCCTTCACCAGACCCTGGTCGAGTCGATTCCCGACCTCGTCTGGCTCAAGGATCCCGACGGCGTCTACCTCAGCTGCAATCAGGCCTTTGAGCGATTCTTCGGAGCCAGCGAATCCGAGATCATCGGCCAGACCGATTACGACTTCCTCGACCCGGAACTGGCAGACTTCTTCCGCCACCACGACAACCTCGCCATGGAGGCCGGCGCCCCTCGTACCAACGAGGAATCCCTGACCTTCGCAGTCGGCGGCTACCATGGCTTTTTTGAGACGATCAAGAGTCCCCTCTGCGATGCCGATGGCCGTGTCATCGGCGTGCTCGGCATCGCTCGCGACATCACCCAGCGTAAGCAGACCGAGAAGGATCTTCGCGAGAGTGAAGAACGTTTCCGCTCACTTCATAATGCTTCATTCGGCGGCATCACAATCCATGATGGAGGGGTGATCCTCGAATGCAATCAGGGTCTTGCCACCATGACCGGCTACTCGATCGAGGAACTGGTCGGCATGAACGGCATCATCCTGATCGCCGAACAGTCACGCGACATGGTGATCGAGAAGATCAAGTCGGGGTACGAACTTCCCTATGAAACCGTCGGGCTGCGACGAAACGGCGACGAGTACCCCTTGCGCCTCGAGGCACGAAATGTTCCCTACCGAGGGAAGCAGGTACGAACCGTCGAATTCCGGGACATCACCGAGATCAAGAGAGCCGAAGCCGAGCAGCGGCGGCTCAGTGACCAGCTCACCCAGGCCCAGAAGATGGAATCCATCGGCCAGCTCGCCGGCGGTGTCGCGCACGACTTCAACAACCTTCTGCAGGTGATCCTTGGCTTCGGAGAGATTGCCGTGGAGGAGGCCAAGGACAACGAAGGTGTGCGTTCCTCGGTCGAACTGATGATGAAGGCAGGACAGCGCGCCCGGACCCTGGTCGCGCAACTTCTCGCATTCAGTCGTCGCCAGGTGCTCGAAGTGCAGGACCTGGATCTCAACGAGATCGTCGGCGATATGCTCCAGATCCTCGGCCGGATGATCGGTGAACACGTGGATCTCGAATTTCAGAGTGGCGAGGTTCCCGGAGCGATCCGTGCCGACGCGGGCAAGATCGGCCAGATCCTGACCAACCTCTGCGTCAATGCGCGTGACGCGATCCCCGGCGGCGGCACGATAACCATCGAGACAGGCACCCTCGAGGTGAACACCGAGCCAGACGAAACCCTCGACCGGATTGAACCAGGTCGCTACGCGCTGCTGAAGGTGACCGACAATGGTTGCGGCATGGACCAGGACACCCTCGACCAGGTATTCGAACCCTTCTTCACCACCAAGAGTATCGGCGAAGGCACCGGCCTGGGCCTGTCCACCGTCTACGGGCTGGTGAAGCAGCACAAGGGATTCGTCAAGGTGAACAGCAAGATGGGTCAGGGCACCACCTTCACCATCGCGCTGCCTCTCTCGGATCGAAAGCCTGGAACCGCCGTCACCTCCATCGACGGTCCCTTACGTCGGGGCGACGAGACCATTCTCCTGGCCGAAGATGACGCCATGGTCCGCCACCTGACAAGGACCCTGCTCGAACAGGGTGGGTACACCGTGATCGAGGCCGCCAATGGCGAAGAGGCCCTCGCCTTGTTCGCCGACCACACCAACCGGATCGACATGCTCCTCCTCGACGTGATCATGCCCCGTCTCGGTGGCCGCGCGGTGTACGACCGCATCCGCGCCATCCGCCCCGATATCCCCATCCTCTTTGCGAGCGGGTACAGCATGGACTCGGTCCACACCGACTTCGTGCTCGAGGAGGGTCTTGCCCTCATCCAGAAACCGGCCGACCGTGCCGTGCTTCTGCGCAAGGTTCGCGACGTGCTGGATGGCCCCGGATCCTGATCCCGGTCAAGGAGCCAACATGACGCTCCCCATCAATCGCTCGCCCGCTTCCCACCCCACCGCTGGATGATGACATCGTCCATGTGGTCGGCCGTGAATGACACGGCCTGGATGACCGCCTTCAACTCATCCTTCTCACAACGCTCCGCGATCAACGTGTGCCCGAAAGCGATGTCGCCATCGCCATCGACGGAGAAGCCACCGAAGGCCGTGTTGTGATTCTCGTCGAGGAGGTAGCGCAGGCACGAAGGGGTGAGCTCGGGTCCGCGGACCATGTAGGCCATGATCTGCACGAGGTGCCGGTCGTCACGCCAATCGACCACGGAGATGTGGATCATGGCCGACCCCGACGAGATGGACCAGCCCGGAGAATTCTCGTGGGGCGTGGCCCCAGCTTCGCCATAGAGGTCCTTGACCATGGAGCGGACCTTCTCGTAAGCCTTCTTGTGCTTCCGGCTCGCGAACTCCATGGTCACGCCCCCTTATTCTTCACAGGCACCACCACGACACGTCCTTCGGCATGGCGCACCACGACCTTGTCGGGGCGCTGCGCCTCGTTGGTGTTCAGGATGTCGCGCAGGGATGGGCTCAGATCCCGGTCCAGGAGCATCTCCCACTGCTTCCGGTTGTCGGGACGATCCTGGTGGTTGGACAGCCAGTTCACGAAGGTGTCATCCCAGGTGATCTTGAGTCCACGCGCCGCATAACGTTCGCCGGCCACGTCCAGCAGGTTCTCCTTCACCCAGTCGACCCCTGAGGTCAACCCGACCCCGGCTTGCGACAGAACCAGGTCGAACTGGTCGACGAAGGACTTGCCGAGCACTTCCTCCAGGCCGTCTCGTTGATCCTGTGATTCGTCATCGGATGAGTCCGTCACCTCGAACCCGATGGCGGCGCCATCCTGGAAGGAACCTCCCGACCGTGAGGCGGTCGTCGCGATGATCACCGTGTCGCTGAAATACACCGTCTGCCCTCGGTTGTCCTTGAGCAATCCGGTACGCATGATCCGCTGCAACAGGGCGCGAATGGTCTCGTGGCAACCATGGATGTTCCGCCAGAGGACCACGCACCAGGGCGTCTGCTGCACGGCGTCGTGGGGCAGCGGATCGCCGTGGCCGATGTAGCCGGCCGGGGAGCCCACGAGGACGTTGATGTGGTTGTCCTGGGTCAGGCGCGCGAAGTCCACGGTCACCACACGCTTCTCCGACCCGAAGATCGCCTCGGCCATGGTCGCAGCGAGATCCTCCGCTGCCGTGACGGCGTCACCGGTCAGCAGGAGGCTGATGTTGGGTTCCTTGGGGACCAGGTCCAGGTTCTCGGTGGTGGTCTGGAGACGCAGGCCGATGGCCTCGATATCCGCGGCGGGCAGGATGTCCCGGTCCTTCAGGTTCGATTTCAGGCGGGCCAGACCGCCCGCCGTATCCACGGGCATGCCCACCTTGCGCTGCACGATGGACTGGGCGTCCTCGATGAAGACCTCGTCCCGACCCTGGGTGATCGCACTGGCGATGCAATGGTCGAGAAGGTCCAGGGCCTTGTCCGGGAAGAAGCGGTTCCTCATGAAGCGGTCGGCCATGCGCACCAGGGCCGAAAGGACCTCATCGTCCACGGCGACGGGGCGCTTTTCCTGTAGCGAATCGCGAAAAGACTTCAGGATCTCCAGGGTCGCCTCGCACGAGATCTCGTTGATGAGCACGGGATTGAAACGCCGCTCCAGCGCCGAATCCCGCGTGATGTACTGCCGATACTCAGCATCCGTGGTGGCCACGATGCAGGCGACATCGCCCCGGGCCAGGGCCGGCTTCAGCATGGAGGCCACGTCGTTCTGCCCTTCCTTGCCGCCGGCCCCCATGATGGAATGCACCTCGTCGATGAAGAGCAGCACCCCATCCTGGGACGCCTCCTCGAGCAGAGCCTTGAGGCGCTTCTCCAGCGCGCCCATCACCCCGGTATCGGAGACCATGGAAGCCGCCGACAGCGAGATCACCGAGCAGCCCTTCAGAGGCTCGGGCACATCACCGTCGACGATGCGCTGGGCCAGTCCTTCCACCAGGGCCGTCTTGCCCACACCCGCCGGCCCGATCAACGCCGGGTTCCGCTTCTTGGATCGGCACAGGGTCTCGATCACCTGCCTGATCTCCTGGTCCCGCCCGAGGACCGTGGTCAGCTTGCCCTGCGCGGCTAGCTGGGTGAAGTCCTCGCCGAATTGCTCCAGGGTGGGAATGGCCTTCGTGATCCGGGACTTGAACGTTCCCGTTGTTCTCTGCGGCGACGACGGCTGCTGCTCGGTTGAATCGAGGAAGCTGAGAATGGCCGCGATCACATCCCGGTCTGTGGCCTTCTCCTTGCCCTGCTTCTGGGCAACCTCGTAGGCCTGGGTGGCCAGCTCCTGGACAGACAGCGTTGGAGCGCCGCCCTTGCGTTTCAGACGTTCCTTCAGCGCTCCGATCAGGCCGGGCACGTCCAGACCCGGATGGAGATCCTGCGCCATGGGTCCCCGCTTCTCCAGCAGCGTGCAGGTCCACCAGTCACGGTAAGGTGGAGCGCCCTTCTTGTAGGGGGATTCGTCCATGGTCGAGTTCAGCAGGAACTCGGCGCTCTCGGTGAGGTGGTTCGGGGCGGAGAAAGAGGAATTTGTCATGTCGTGGTCCATCCAGGGGGTGAAGTGTGGGAGCATCTTCCCTGAACGGAGAAGGGATGTCAACGCGCTGGGGGTGTGGACGCGACAACTGGGCTGTGTCAAACGGTCAGCTACCCCACCCGGCCATGATCAAGGCGACGCCAAGTGACGTCCCTAGTATTTTCGACCGACCACTGGTTTGCTGTAGGCAGTGGGTACATCTGGTTTGATCACGCCATTCGACTCGGCGTAGCTGTCCCACGCCTCGGTCAGCGATTCCACGCGATCCGGGAACTCCGCAGCGAGGTCGTGCAACTCACCCGGATCGGCAGCCAGGTCGTAGAGTTGCCAATCCCCATTGCCGAATGGTTCGGGCAACCGCAACACTTTCCAGTGTCCTTGCCGGTACGCGTCCATACCATAGGCCGACCAACCTATTCCTCGGGTATCGAAGTCCGCAGCAGGAGAACCGTTCAGCAATGGAATGATCGATTTCCCCTCCAGGGGAACGAGCGCCTGTCCCTCGCGGACATCAGGATAGCTCGCCCCGGCCACCGACAGGAATGTCGGCATCAGATCCATGACATGGATGAATTGGTCCATGCGAGCGCCTGCTTCGGCCATCTGACCGGGGAACTTGACCACGGCCGGGACCTGGATTCCACCCTGGGCGACATAACCCTTGAACAAGCGCAGCGGTGTGGCCGAGGCATAGGCCCACCCCGGCCCGATGTCGGTGGAAGACCCGGGGAGGCCCTTGTTGTCGAGGCTGTTGTCGAACTGCTCAACGAACTCGGCAGCGTCGCCACCCAGGGTCAGGTAGTAGGCGATGCTCGTCTTGCTTGGTCCGTTGTCGGACATGAACACGATGAGGGTGTTGTCATAGTCGCCCGACTGCCGGAGGTGCTCGAAAAGGATGCCGATCTGTTCATCCATGTAGTCGACCATGCCCGCATAGATTTCCATATCACGGGCTCGTCCAGCTTGCTGTTCCGGTGTCAATTCGTCCCAGGCCATCACCCAATCCGGGCGCGGCTGCGGATCCGTTGAATCGGTCAGTAGACCGAGCGCCGTCATGCGTTGCATCCGCTCCGTCGCCAGAGCATCCCAACCGGCGTCGAATCGGCCCCTGTACTTCGCGATGTACGGCTCGGGAACATGCAGAGGATTATGCGGCGCCGTGAATGACAGATAGGCAAAGAACGGCGCATCATCCTGGGAGTCGATGTAGGAGATCAACTCCTTGGTGTAGAAGTCCGACGAATAGAAATCGGCCGGCAATTCATCGACCAGCTCGCCGTTCCTGGTATACCGGGTCTTGGCTCCCGGAATGATGGAACCCTGGTCCTCCCAGTGACTGGCGGCGCCGTTCAACAGGGCGAACGAACGTTCGAACCCGCGAGAGGCCGGATCGTTCTCCCCCTTGCCCAGATGCCATTTGCCGGTCATGTAGGTGTGGTATCCGGCATCACGCAACAACTGCGCGACGGTGACGACATCGTTCCTCAGATGCCCTTCGAACCCAGGTTTCCCTTTTTGATTCGCGGCGGCGACCTCGTGGTTGGACGCCATGCCCGCCCGGTGGGGATCAACCCCGGTCATCATCGCGCCACGGGTCGGGCCGCAATTGGGTGACACGTGGAACTGCGTCAATGTCAGGCCTTCAGCGGCCAGGGAGTCGATATTCGGTGTTGCGATCTCCGACCCGTAGACACCGACATCCGAGTAGCCCAGGTCGTCGGCGACGATCAGCAGGATGTTGGGTCGAGACGTCGATGATGAATTATCGCCTGTCGTGGTCGAATCGCTGCTGCATCCGGTCATGGCGATGGCCAGCAGAAATGACATCAGCACAGCGCAAAAGCGAATCATGTTATTCCTCCGAATGAGAACACAGCGGAATCCAGAACCACGACCCCTGGCATGAGTTGCTACTTCTTGTGGTCAAACGTCTCGTATTTGATGGTCATGTCGTTCTCGGCGATGACGGACTTCGCGGCACTCAGGTAGGCCGTTCCATCATCGAGGAGACCGAAATCCATGGCGGCCTCGATGGCCTGGTCATTCGCAACCGTACTGACATCCATACCCCTGGGCAGCATGGTGGCCATATCCACCCAGAGAGTCACAGCATCGCCCTGCTGGAGCACATTCGAGCCCACGACCTTCGTGGTTCCCGCCATGTCGCCACTACCAGAGGACAAGGTGCCCTTGGTGAAGAAATCTACCATCTGCCCGGAGGAAAGCATCGTATAACTCAACAAGAGATTCGGTATCGCCTTGGCGGCGTCGACCGAGCCATCGTAGATCTTCTTGGCCTTCTTCTTCTTGGGGCCACGTCCACCCGGCCTCTCCGGCTCCTGGCTGATCAAGGTCGCCTGGAAATCCCCCTCGGCCGTATATCGGATCAACTGGAGAATGACGACGACATCTTCGCCACCCTTGGTGGCCTGGGTCCGCTCGTTCCAGCTGTAGGCCTGCAATGCCTTGGTGTTGTTCTGGATTGCCGCAGCATAGTCCAGGGCCATCTGAGCCGGATCGGCAGATGCCTGGGCCTGCAGGAGCCCCGGTAGAGACATGATCAACACCATCACCAGAACGACTACTCGCGAACTCTGAAACACCATGATTGTCGGCTCCTCTGAAAAGGACCTGGTCCTTGAATTGGAATAGAGAATGGGCACTAGGTATAGGAAGGCTTCGAGGTGGGGCATCAAAAATTCGAAAATCGAGAATGACCGCGCGAATCAGGCCCGGGTAAGCGTCACTGACGGCAATTCACCGAACATGCGCCGATAATCAGCCGCAAGCTGTCCTATGTGCCAGAATCCCCAGTCATTGGCCAGATCAGCGATCACGGTCGTCAACGGATCTGCTGCACGGAGGGCAGCACGGAATCCGTTCAGGCGCATGGCGTTGATGAAGGACTTGGGGGTGACCCCATACAATTCCTTGAAGCCGTTTTCCAAGGTACGGTCGCTGACACCGAATAATCGACACATCCGGCCGACCTTGGGAGCTTCGTGAGCATGCTGCTCGATGTAGGCCGCAGCCTGGCGGGCTGCGTCACGGCGACGTGGGTAGTCGGCGGAGTGCGGGATATCCTTGCTCATGGCCACAGCTCTGACCACGTCCGCCGAAATGTCCTCGAGAAGGGTGGCAGTGTTCGAAGCGACCTCTCCAGACACGACCCCATCGGTCAGGGAAACCAGGCGTTGCCGCAATGAATTCATGGCAAAGGGGTCGCAATGGAAGACCTCGCCTTCGAGCGCCTTCTCATCAGCGTCAGGACCGTGGACGGCATGGATCTGCTCGGTGAGGACCGCGTCCGAGACCGACACGATGAACATGTCGAATCCAGGCTGAAGCGTACCTTGCAGCTCTCCTCCATCGGGGAAGATCATCAAGTCGTTGCCATCAATCTGCTGATGGCGCCAATCCATTTGCATCGCCGGATTGGCTGGGATGCAGATCGACCGCAATCCAGGAGGTGGTTCGCCAACCTGGCGAATTCTGGCGTCCATTCTGGTTCGAAGGAACTGGAAGCGACCGTTCGGATCGACCATCTGCAGCAGGCTGGCATTGAATCCACCACGATCGAGAAGAGAGGTCTCAATTCGCCATGCTTGAGCGCCCTCGGCGTACTCCTCGAAGTCGTCGAACGTCCTATTAACCAGGCAAGGACCACTCGACGGAGGATGTGCGTGGCCAGAGGGGTCTGGGTACACTGTCATTGGCACGAACTTTCGGATTTTTGATGCTGCATGGTGCTCAACGTTAGTAACGATGTGCCCAGTCGGCAATGCACCGGCAGCATCTCTTTACTGGTGTCTCCTGGTCAATTCGATCATTTGAGGTGATAAATTTGAACAACTATATCTGGATCATGGTAGCCGTGCTCAGTGTCGCCTCGGTCGCCACCGCAGCCGAGCCGACGCGCACCCTCAACGACCATTCCTTCATGCCCTCGGAGGTCATTTCCTCACCCTTCGCCCTGAGCAACTTCACCTCGCTTACTGGCGGCGGCATGGCGTTCAACGTGAAGACACCTTTCCTGGACGAGGACGGGGAAGAGATCGGCACCCTTGAAGGCGACGTGGCCTTCATGGCGCTCGGGTTCCGTTACCAGCAGCGCATCGGCAACTGGTTCGCCGCCCGCCTCGGCTTCATCGGCGGCGCTCGCCTTGGTGTCGACGAACAGTCGGTACTGGCCCAGGGCGTCACCGGCACCTACTCCTTCACCTTTGGCGGCATCGGCCGTATTCTGCAGTCGGAAAAAGTCATTCTCTCGGCGTCGTTGGATTTCTCGCAGACATCCGTGGTCGGACTCGACCCCTATGGCTTCGCCAATCGAGTCATCGAAGACGGGATCGAGACAGACAACGACCTTGTCAAGTCGGGTGGAGTATACAGTGGCAAGCTCGGGCTGCTCGCAGGCTGGTCGCCGGTCGACTGGCTCGGACTCAACGGGTACATCGAAGGCTCCCACGGCGATTTCTCCGAAGTCGAGACCGAGACAGCGATCGGTGGCGGACTGGCTGCCGGTGTTGACTTCAAGAACCTGGACCTGGTACCGATCGGCGCCCAGTTGCTGGCTCGGTCCGCCTCGGTCACATCCGGTGGCGCCGACATCGCCAGCCGTTCATGGGCCTACGGACTCGGGTTGTTCTACACCGGATGGGACGATTTCTCCCTCAGCCTCGAGGGCACCATGAACACCTACAAACGGCGGGGCGAGGGCGACGACTTCGAATCATTCGTCGGCACATTCAATCTGACGTACTGGCCGTGACCATGACCGAACAAGAAGCCCGATTGTCCTGTCCTGGCGGACTCGACAATCGGGCTTTTGATTCAAAGAGACGGACTACTTCAACATCGTCAACTTCCCGACCCAGCTCTCCCGCCCCGCCGTGAACCGATAGAAGTAGACCCCCGAAGACACTGCCTGACCGTGCTCATCCCGCCCATCCCACCTCTGCTGGTGCTGCCCGGCGGATACCTGCGTGGTCTCCAATAGAAGCCGGACCAGCCGCCCCTGCAGGTCATACACAGCCAGTGACACCTCAGTGGCCTGCGGCAGTTCATAGGAAATGGTCGTGCGAGGATTGAAGGGATTCGGATGCGCGGCCACCGCGACCTGCCGAATATCAGGTCCGTGGTCCACAGCTGTAACATCACCGAGGACCGGAACCCAGTTGACCGGATTGCCCGGCTCGAAGTCGTCGAAGGTGATCAGTTCTCCTTGGATGTAAACGGAAAGATCATCAATCTGACAGGCCCCATGGCTGGGGTTGATGCAGTCCTCATCATCCCAGCCGTCAACCGAGGACCAGACCCGCCAGACCAATCTCACCTCGTCACCATCAGGGCCCGAGAACTCGTCGGGAGTGAGCACGATGTTGTAGTCGATGGTCACGGTGCTGTCGGAGCTCCCCGTCCAGTACTCCAGCATTTCCAGTTCTTCGCCACGCTGGACGTACAGTTCGAGGAAATCCCAAGCCGCGTCGGGAAGATCATAGTTCATCAGTCCGGTGAGGTGAACAGGGGCGTCTCGGCGAGGATTCGGCACGCTGGATCGCCATTCGACCTCATCGTCCCAGTCTCGACCGATGCCTCCGATGGTATCCGGGGGATCACAGGCCGGAATGGTCTCATCGCCGCAGTAGAGGGCATGGTTGCCGAGGCCGTGGCCCTCGATGTATTCGGCCCAGTAGGTGGAGACATGCCAGTGGTTCTCGGCGCTGGCCAGGTCGGGGTGGGCAACGATGGCGAGCAGGGCGATGGTGGCAACGGCTAGATACTTCATGACGGGTCCCAACGATGGAGGGATCTATCGCGAACGGAGATCAACGTGGCGCAACCGGTGAGGGGCAGCGAGAGCATAGCATTGACTGAAATACAGATGTCATCAAATGGGACGGTTTGAGACCGTTTTACACTAGCGCCCCGGGCCCTGGAAGAATCCTATTCCGGCGTAGGGATCGAGCATCGTGGCTGGAACATTGATGATGGAGGCGCCATCGAGGCGATAGAGACCGAGCCAACCACCGAACCAGAGCCGGCCTTCCTGGTCCTCGAAGGTGCACTGGATGGCATGGCTGGCCAGGCCATCCTTCTTCGAGAAATTCGTGAATGATTGCCCGTCGAATCGGTACACACCGGTACCTTCGATGGGAAACCAGATGTTCCCCGAGCGGTCTTCGTAGAGGTCCCAGGCCTCGGTGCCGTGGACTCCGTCCCAGGATGAAAAACTGGTGAAGGATGTCCCGTCATAACGGCAGACCCCGGCATGGTGCGTCGCGAACCAGATATTTCCGGCCTTGTCCTCCAGGATGTCATTCACCGTGTCATGACAGAGTCCATCGGCCGCTGAAATGTTGGACAGTGCTTCGCCATCGAAGACATAGGCGCCGCCATTGGTTCCGAACCACATCCGGCCCTCGCGGTCCTCCATGATGCAGTGGACGATCCGGGCGCTGGTCACGCCTCTCAGGTGGTCCGGCTCGGTTTCGGGAAGGGCGAATGGGGTGAAGGTGTCGCCGTTGAAACGGCTGACCCCCTGCAAGGTGCCGATCCAGATCATGCCCTTGTTGTCGATGACCAGACTCCAGACATCATTGTCGATCAGGCCGTCATTCTCGGTGTAATTGGTGAATTTTTGCCCGTCATACCTGGTCAGCCCTCCAGACGTACCGAACCAGACATTCCCTTCTCCATCCTCGACGATGCCTCTCACCGCAACGCCACCAAAGCCCTCGTCGACCGAATTGTACTCGAGGCGATATCCATCATGGCGAATGACCCCATCGCCATTCGTGCCGAACCAGAAGTTCCCAGCGGAGTCCTGAAAGATCCGGCGGACGAAAGGGCTGATCTGGTCGTCGATATCCGGCTCGTCTTCCTGGGCGGATGAACCAGGAGCCGAATGGAGGACCATCAGCAAGCACAACAATCCAACAGCCTGCCTCATCGGTCACCCTCCTTGGCGCATCTCCCGACGCATTCTCCCCGGCGAAACCCCCATCGCCCGCTTGAACGCCCGACTGAACGCCGCCTCGGACTGGTAGCCGCATTGCTCGGACAGTTCACCGAGGGTCACGTCACTCTCCTGCAGTCGCGAGGTCGCCATCAGCATGCGCCATCGCGTCACGTACTGCAGCGGCGACTCGCCGGCGACCTCCTTGAAGCGGGCCGCGAATCCCGATCGCGACATCCCGACCGAGGCGGCCAGTTCCTGCACCGTCCACGGGGACGCCGGATTGCGGTGCACCTGCACGATCGCCTGGCCGATCTGCGGGTCCTGAATGGCCCGGAGCCAGTTCCCCCCGCAGGACGAATCGCACGGATCCTCTCCGGCCAGCCACGACCGCAGGGCCTGGATCACCAGGACATCGGCGAGCCTGGTGATGATGGTCTCGCCCCCGGGCTGGAGCTGGCGAGCCTCGCTGGCCATGAAGCGCAACGTGCCGTGCAGCCACTCCACCTGGGTGGCGCTCCAGGCGTCCACGCAGATCAGGCGCGGCAAGAGGTCGACGAACTGTCGGGCCGCCGGATTATCGAAGTAGACCGCGCCGCACACGAGCCGCGTCATGGCCCCACCACCGCCATGGCGGATGAGCTCGTAACGGTCGCTCAGTTCCTGGCGCGGGATCGAGAACAGGTCCACCACGGGACCACCCACCTCGTCCACGAGACGATGACCACGACCGTGGGGCACCAGCACGAGGGTGCCCGGTTCGAGGAGGCGCGGTTCGAGCTCGTCGATCTCCAGCCAGCAGCGACCCTCGGTCACGAAGTGGAACATCATCGTGTCCGGGATCACCGGCATCTCCATGCCCCAGGGCGCGGTCAACTCCGAGAGCGCGTAGAACATGCCGCTCATGCGCATGAGGTGCAGCACCTCGCTGAGCGGGTCGCTGGAGGACCAGAGGCTCCGGTCGGGAATCGTGGGGATGAGTGGCGTGTCCATGGCCATCAGTCTCGCTGATTTCGGATCAGATGGCAAGCCCTCTTGGACGATTGAGCAATAATGATGGATCAATGGTCATTGTAACTCTATTTCATGATGATATTTTGGACGTACAGCAAATCTAAACCCCATTCATTGCTCGAAAGGACCAGACCCATGACAACGAATTCCTACTCCAACGAGAACCTCACCCTGGTGGTCGGCAGCACGGGAAAGACCGGTCGACGCGTGGTCTCCCGACTCGAAAACCTCGGCACCCCGGTTCGCCACGGCTCGCGCCAGGCGGCGATCCCCTTCGACTGGGAAGACCGCTCCACCTGGGCCCCGGTACTCTCGGATGTGAAGGCCGCCTACGTGACCTACCATCCCGACCTCGCCGTTCCCGGCGCCCGCGAGGACATCGTCGAGTTCACACGCCTTGCCGTCGAGGCCGGGGTCGAGCGACTGGTGCTGCTCTCGGGCCGCGGTGAGCCCGCGGCTCAGCATTGCGAGCGGATCGTCGCCGAATCGGGCCTGACCTGGACCGTGGTCCGCGCCAGCTGGTTCCTCCAGAACTTCAGCGAGGGCTTCATGCTCGATCAGATCCTCGGCGGGACCGTGGCCATTCCAGCCGGTCGCGTCCTCGAGCCGTTGATCGATGCCGAGGACATCGCCGATGTCGCCGTCGCAGCCCTCGTGGGCTCCGACCTGGAGAACCGCGTCGTCGAGGTGACCGGCCCCCGCCTGATGACCATCGCCGACGCCATCGGCGAGATCGCGGCGGCCACCGGGCGCGAAATCGCCTTCATCGACATCGGGCACGAAGAGTTCCTCGCTTCCATGCGCGAGGTCGGCGTACCGGCCGCCTACGTGGATCTGCTCGACTACCTGTTCCGTGAGGTCATGGACGGTCGCAATGCGTCGCTGGCCACCGGCGTTCGCGAAGCCCTCGGTCGTGAGCCGCGGGATCTGGGTGATTATATCGAGAGTACGCTGGCATCGGGGGTGTGGGCTGGTGAGGTCGTGAGTTGATCTCGATTCTCTTTCGGCCGGTTCCACCCTGGATGGGGCCGGCCGGTAGGCATGGGGCTCCCAGCCAAGTGGACTATTTCACTCTATTTGAATTTGTGATATCATCATAGCGGTCAATATCGACGCACCTGATAGCCCCTGCTCTGGCCGTCGGAAGGACAACCTCATGCGTTCCGCGCCCTCACTCTCCGCCTTGATGGTGATCCTCGCCGTTACCCTGCTCGCTTCACCGGCCCTGGCTGACTTCCCCAGCACCACCGCTCAACTCGGCAACGACGGAGCTCCCGGCGAGGATGGGCATCCAGGACCGCCTGGTACTCCAGGTGCAGGTGGTACGCCGTCGGACATGGCCGGCGATCGGGACGGAGGAACCGGGTCGAATGGCGGCAACGGCGGCCGAGGCGGCGATGGGAGTTTCGGTGATCCAGCCTACTGGGGGATCTTCGCTGACGTGATCAATCCCGAGCCCTACACGATCTACGTCGGAGGACTCCACGGACAGGAGGGGGCCAATGGAGAGCACGGCCTCCACGGTGGTAACGGTGGCAATGGTGGATTCGCGAACTGGCCAGGATTTGCCCCGGGAACCAACGGATTCGACGGTGAAGGAAACGTGGCGGGCCTGGGCAGCGCCGTCACGGGCATGGATGGCGGCGAGGCGGCGGCGAACACCGGAGGCGGCGGAGGCGGCGGTTCATCAGGGCCTAGCGGGTTCGTCCAGGTCATGTCCAACGGAGGAGTCGGAGCCCAGGGCTCGGGTGGCGACGGCCAGGATGGCACGCCAGGCGATTCGGTCAACTACGCGTGGATCGAAACTCATGACCCCATCGTCGTGGCCCAGGACCTGCAGATCTGCGGCGACGGTGGTCCAGGCGGTCGCGGCGGTAACGGCGGCGGTGGCGGCGGCGGTGGCGGCGGCGCAGGTGGAGGGGGCGCCTTCTTGAGTGGAGCCGGCGGCGCCGGTGGCAGCGGAGGCGAAGCCGGGGAAGGCGGCTATGGAGGTTCTGGAGGCAATGGGGGGTTTTCGGTTCGGGACGGGGCGCGTTTCACCAACCAGGGCACGATTGTTGTCCGTTCGAGCTCGGACTTCTCGGTCCGCGAAGGGGCCGTCTTCATCAACGACTCCACGGGACGTATCGAGTTCATCAATCGCGGTATCTACAACCACGGCGAATTCATCAACTTCGGTGAGGTCGTCAACTTCGAGTACAACTGGATGTGGTTCGTCAATAATGGAACGTTGCGGGGCTGCGGAACTATCGAAGCCGAGATCATTAACGAGGGCACCATCGCGCCGGGTGAGGCGCCGGCAGACGATGCCGAGCTTATCGGTACGCTGATCGTGGATGAGATCCACGGTCCCGGCCGGCTCGAGATTCACCTGGGATTCTCCGGGTCCGGATCTCCGGACTGTGACGTTCTGCGGGTGAATCAGCAGATCGACCTGAGCGAGGGAATTCTCGAGCCCATCTTCAGCCCCAGGATCGACGAGGCCGACCTGATCGATGGCGATGCCTTCGACCTGCTCATTACCCCATTCCCCGTCGAGACCACATTCTTCGAACTCGACACCTCAGCGGCCCCGGTCCAGGACGGAATCTGGAACATGGAGTACAACGTTGAGGTGGATGGCGAGTACGTGGTCCGCCTGAGCTACACCACTGGCCCCATCGGGGTGGAGGATGAGATCCTGCCGGCGCGTTTCGCCCTACGGGAAATCTATCCGAACCCGTTCAATCCCCAGGCCACCATCGCCTTCGAGTTGCCGCAAGCCATTCCGGTGGATCTCCTGATCTACGACGTCGCGGGTCGTCTGGTGGACGTAGTCATGCAGGGAGAGCTGGGCGTACGTGGACTCAACGAGGCGGTGTGGCAAGGCACGACCCGGCATGGCGGAGAGGCTCCGGCCGGTGTCTATCACTGCAGGTTGGTGGCGGGTGGTGAGGTCGCCGTCAAGAGAATGGTGCTGGTGAAGTAGGACATCCACCAATGCCTGGATGCTCAGGTCGCCCAGAGCATCCAGACATCCATGATACCTCCATCAGCACCTCAAACGTCCAGCTCGAACCGATCGAGATCCATGACCTTACTCCACGCGGCCACGAAGTCCTGCACGAACTTCGCCCCGGCATCGTCGCAGGCGTAGACCTCGGCGAGGGCCCGGAGCTGGGAGTTCGAGCCGAAGACCAGGTCCACGCGACTGCCGGTCCACTTGACCTTGGACGTGACGCGGTCGCGCCCCTCGTAGGTCTTCTCGGACGCGTCGGTGGCCTTCCACTCCGTGTTCATGTCGAGCAGGTTCACGAAGAAGTCGTTGGTCAGGGTCTCGGGCTTGTCGGTGAAGACGCCGAGTTGAGACTGCCCGACGTTCGCGTTCAGCACACGCAGGCCGCCCACGAGCACCGTCATCTCGGGAGCCGACAGCGTCAGCAACTGCGCCCGATCAAGGAGCAATTCCTCAGCCGGAATGGTGTGTTCGTTCCGCAGATAGTTGCGGAACCCATCCGCCCTGGGTTCGAGGACGGCAAAGGAGTGGACGTCGGTCTGCTCCTGCGATGCATCCGTGCGGCCCGGTGTGAAGAGGACCTCCACGTCGTGCCCAGCCTGCTTGGCAGCCTGCTCCACTGCAGCACAGCCACCCAGCACGATCAGGTCGGCCAGCGAGACCTTCTTGCCTCCGGACTGTGAACCGTTGAAGCCTTGCTGGATCTCCTCCAACGCGGTCAGCACCTTCTCCAGTTGCTGCGGCTGGTTCGCTTCCCAGCTCTTGAGCGGCGCAAGACGAATACGTGCCCCATTCGCCCCTCCGCGCTTGTCACTGTTGCGGAAGGTCGAGGCCGACGCCCATGCCGTCGACACCAGCTGGGAGATGGACAGCCCGGAAGCCGTGATCTTGGCCTTGAGCGCGGCGATGTCCTGCGCGTCGACCAGCTCGTGATCCACCGCGGGGACACGGTCCTGCCACAGCAGTTCCTCGTTCGGAACATCCGGGCCGAGGTACCGCGAGGCAGGCCCCATGTCACGATGGGTCAGCTTGAACCAGGCTCGGGCGAAGGCATCGGCGAACTCCTGGGGGTTCTCGTGGAAACGACGCGAGATCGGCCCGTAGATGGGATCCATCCGCAACGCCATGTCCGCCGTCGTCATGATGGTCTTGACCTTCTTGGACGGATCGTGAGCGGCCGGCGCGAGGTCCTCGTCGGTGGGACTGACCGGGACCCATTGCCAGGCACCGGCGGGACTCTTCTCCAGGTCCCAATCGTAACCGAACAGCATGTCGAAGTAGCCGTTGTCCCACCTGGTCGGGTTCGGCGTCCAGGCACCCTCGATGCCGCTCGTGATGGTGTCGTCGCCGATGCCGCTCTTGTAGGTGTTCTTCCAACCGAGACCTTGCTCCTCGAGGCTCGCGCCCTCGGGCTCGCGACCGACATGATCGTCGGCGGACGCCGCACCATGGCACTTGCCGAAGGTGTGCCCACCGGCGACCAGGGCGACGGTCTCCTCGTCGTTCATCGCCATGCGGGCGAAGGTCTCGCGGATATCCTTGCCCGAGGCGACCGCGCTGGGCTCGCCGTTGGGACCCTCCGGATTCACGTAGATGAGGCCCATCTGGACGGCGCCGAGAGGCCCGGTGAGCTTCCGGTCATCGGTGTAGCGCTCGTCGCCGAGCCACTCGGTTTCCTGCCCCCAGTCGATGTCCTCCTCGGGTTCCCAGACATCCTCGCGCCCACCGGCGAAACCGAAGGTCTCGAACCCCATGGACTCCAGCGCGCAGTTGCCGGCGAGGATCATCAGGTCGGCCCAGGACAGCTTGCTGCCGTACTTCTGCTTGATCGGCCAGAGCAGCCGGCGGGCCTTGTCGAGGTTGGCGTTGTCGGGCCAGCTGTTGAGCGGTGCGAAGCGCTGGGTGCCGGACGAGGCGCCGCCGCGGCCATCGCTGATGCGGTAGGTGCCGGCGCTGTGCCAGGCCATGCGGATGAAGAGGCCGCCATAGTGTCCGTAGTCGGCCGGCCACCAGTCCTGGGACGTGGTCATCAAAGCCACGAGGTCCTTTTTCAGGGCCTCCAGGTCGATCTTCTTGAACTCGGCGGCGTAGTCGAATTTCGCGCCCATGGGGTCGGCCGGGGGCGGGTTCTGGTGGAGGATCTTCAGGTCGAGCAGCTTGGGCCACCAGTCCCGGTTCGTGGTCTTCGCGCTTGCGCCTGTGAATGGGCATTTGCTCTGGTTTTCCATTTCTCGCTACCTCCCGATCTTAAGCAGTCGTCAGTTCATCTCGTCAGTCATTGTCTTCATGATCATGATTGGTTGATTCAGCCTGCGATCCAGCCTTGGCGCCGCAGTCAGGACAGATTCCCCAGTAGACCACTGCAGCTTCATCGATGGCGTAGCCCTTGTTGTCGGCCGCCGTCAGGCAAGGTGCCGCACCCACCGCACAATCGACATCCTCCACCCGACCGCAGGCGCGGCAGATCAGGTGGTGGTGATTGTCCCCGACCCGGTCCTCGAACAGGGTCGGCGAGCCGATGTGCTGGATGCGTCGCAACAGGCCCTTGTCCACCAGGACGCCGAGGACGTTGTAGACCGACTGGCGCGAGATGGCGCCGATCTCGGTCCGGACGATCTCGGCCACGGCGTCGGCGGTGATGTGGGGATTGCTGGATACCGCACGCATCACGGCCAACCGCTGGGGGGTGACCTGGATGCCGTGCTGGCGCAGGAGTTTGTTTGGATCGTTTCTCATGGCTACAGCATAGTACAAGATTGGACAGCGTCAACTATGCTGTAACCAGTCGGATCAATCCCCTCCAAGCACTGCGGTGCCTGGGTTGTCGTGGACGTACGTCCGTGGACCAGCCATCACGCGAGTCGATGATGGCCTGGGCGATGGATGGGTGTGGAAAGAGAATCGAGCTGTCGGTGTAGCCGGTAGCACCAAACTCCACGAAAGTCCGTTCGCTCCGAAAGCCGGCGCACTGTGTGGCTTCCTTGATCCGCTCCGGAATCGCAGTAATCCGACCGCCCATCCGTGAAACATGAACACCACACCATTGCGCCTAGTCCTCTGATGGGGTTTCTTCTGAGAACAGAACTCCGAACTCATCGCCTTCAAATGGACTCGATCACATGACCCAGAATCAGCTTCCACGCCGTGGCGCCATCGACCGTTTCCTGAGCTTCGTCGAGAAGGCCGGCAACGCGCTACCGCACCCGGCCACGCTCTTCGCCATCTTCGCCATGCTGGCCGTGCTGGCATCATGGCTGTTCAGCAAGATCGGCCTGGTCGCCGTCCATCCCAAGGACGGCAGCACCGTGGAGATCATCAATCTGGTCTCACGTGAGGGCTTGCACTGGATCCTCGAGAACACCATCACCAACTACACCAGCTTCGCGCCCCTGGGCACCGTCATGGTGGCTCTGCTGGGCATCGGCGTGGCCGAGAAGAGCGGGCTCATCGGTACGGCCCTGCGGCTCATGGTGAACAATGCTCCGCGCCACCTTCTCACCTTCGTCCTGGTCCTGACGGGCGTGCTCAGCAACATCGCCAGCGACGTGGGCTACGTGCTGCTGGTGCCCCTGGGCGCGGTGGTCTTCGCCTCGGTGGGCCGACACCCCCTGGCGGGCTTGGCTGCAGCATTCGCCGGGGTCTCCGGCGGTTTCAGCGCCAATCTCCTGCTGGGAACCATCGATCCACTGCTCTCCGGCATCACCCAGGAAGCCGCCCGGATCATCGATCCGTCGTACACTGTGACTCCCGCTTGCAACTACTGGTTCATGCTGATCTCGACATTTCTCATCGCGGGCGCCGGCACCTGGGTGACCGAGTCCATCGTCGAACCCCGGCTCGGCGCCTGGAAACCTGAGGGTGATGAAGCCCAGCGCACCGATGGCATGGAACCGCTGAACGCTGCCGAGAAACGCGGCCTGATCTGGGCGACCCTGGTCAACGTGGTGCTGGTGGGGCTGGTGCTCTGGGGATTGCTTCCAGACGATGGCATCCTGCGCGATCCGGTAAGCGGCGACATTCTCCATTCGCCCTTCATGCACGGGATCGTCGCCTTCATCTTCGCCGGCGGCTTCCTCGCGGGCATCGCCTACGGATTCGGCGCCGGCACCTTCAAGGGCGAGCGCGACGTGGTCGACGGCATGAAGGAGGCCATGGTCACCCTTTCGCTGTTCCTGGTGCTGGTCTTCTTCGCGTCCCAGTTCGTGGCCGCCTTCAAGCACACCCACCTGGGGATGGTGCTGGCCATCAAGGGCGCCGACCTGCTCAAGGCCTCCAACCTGGGACCCATCCCGCTGATGATCGGCTTCCTGATGCTCTCGGCCGTGCTGAACATGCTCATGGGCAGCGCCTCGGCCAAGTGGGCGTTCATGGCGCCGGTCTTCGTGCCCATGTTCATGTTGCTTGGGTTCTCGCCCGAGTTGGTCCAGGGCGTGTACCGCATCGGTGACAGTTCCACCAATCTGGTCTCGCCCATGATGTCGTTCTTCGCCCTGATCGTGGCCTACGTGCAGCGGTATCGATCGGACGCGGGTATCGGCACGGTCATCGCCATCATGTTGCCGTATTCGGTGGCGTTCCTGGTGCTGTGGAGCTTGCTGCTGGTGATCTGGATGGTGGTGGGATTGCCGCTGGGGCCGGGGGCTGGGCTCTTCCTCGAGTCTTGAGTTTTCCACGAAGATTGTTGATGGGCCCGGGCTCTCCATGACGACATCATCCCGATCCATCAATATCAGCGGACAAGCAATGCCTTGGAGCTCAGCCTGACGCCACAAGCCTCGATGGTAACCAGGTAGATCCCCGATGGCGCCGACCTGCCCGCTCGGGTCCGACCGTTCCAGCTGGTCGCATGGCGTCCCTCAGCGAAACGGCCGGCTTCCAGTGTCGCGATCTGTCGACCCGCCAGGTCCACCACCACGATCCGCACCTGGCTCGTTGTCGGCAGGTCGAATTCGATGGTGCACCCGCCGGCCGCGAAGGGACGGATGGGCCCCAGTCTGACCCCCGTCACCCCATCGGTCGGCACCGGAACCCCGACGACCGGGCCGTCCACCGTATCTCTGACCAGCTGCTTGAGCACCTCGATTTCGTCACAGATATCCTCGGTGGTGGCCGTGAGGAATGTCCCGGCGAGGTTTCTCGAGTGGTCGATCCAGGGTGTGAGTCGGAAGGCTCCCGGGCTTGCGTTCTCACGCGGCTGTCCGTCGCCTGCAACTTCCCAGATCCAGTTGCCGATCCCGTACCCGTGGTAGGCCTGAACACAAGGCGGAAGCGCCTGGGGCGGAGCACCGGCGGTCTGGTCGCTCAGGGCAACCCCAACCGCAGATTCGGACAGCACCCGGACATCATCGAGAGCGCCACCTGCCAACCACATCTCGACGAGGTGCGAATAGTCACGCAAGGAGGTGTAGGCTCCACCGGCGAGGCGGGGATTCGTGTCGCTGGTGTAGGCTGTCTGCGCCATGTCCAGGGGTCTGCCCACGAAGTCGTCGAAGAGGTCAACGAATGGCCGTTCTCCAGTCGCGACCTCGCACATCCGCCCGGCCACCTGCATGGAATTGCCGCCGTAACGGAACTGGCCGCCGGGTGATCCGATGAGCGGCAGGGCATAGATCTCATCGACACAATCGGCCAGGGATGTGCCCGGATCGCCGAGACACGGCGAGGCGGTGCCGTCTATGCCCGAGACATGAGCCATGAGTTGGCGGAGCGTGATGGCGCCCTTGTCGCCAGTCCAGCCGAGCCAGCGGCTGGTGGTGTCGTCCAGGTCGAGGAATCCCTGGTCGACCACGGCCATGACCGCCGCCGCTGAGAGCCACTTGGCCGCCGAGGCCGTTGGAACCACCCGGTTAAGCGAGTAGACGACGGCGTGCTCGTAGATCACCTCGCCGTCCTGAACGATACGGAGGGAGCATCCCGGCAAATCGTGGTCGGAAACCAGGTCCTCGAGGTACTGATCGATGGGGGTGAAGTCGAAACGCTGATCGTCAGCAACGGCGACCGAGCCAAGGCCAAGCAGGAACACGATCCAGATGGTTATGCCATCGAAATTGTGTCTCGCCCTTCTGGCCACTGATCTGGCCGGGGAAACTTGCGGAATCACGCTATTTAAGGCACGTATCATGCGGCAATTCCCTCTTCAGACCACCCATCCAAGCCCGGACACATTTTCGATGGCATAACCATCCACCCACATCGGAAGCGTGATCGAGTCAGGACCTTTATCATTGGCGAACTGAGTGATGATCCTTTCTTAGCATTTTACAGCATTGATCGCGCCTGCGTGTTCCCGAAATCAGGCAAATCAACTTTCGCCATCAAATAGCAGCCCCCTATAAACGCCAAAATCGGGTCTATTCGATTCAGGAGTAAGCCATGAAAAAGGCGAAATCCATCGTCCACGACATCCTGAACTGCGCCGACGTCCAGATCAACGGGACCCGCCCCTGGGACATCACCGTGAACGATCCGCGCCTCTACCAGCGCCTCCTGCGGGATGGAATTCTCGGCCTGGGAGAATCGTACATGGATGGATGGTGGGACTGTGACGATCTGGAACAGTTCATTGTCCACATCCTGAACGCCGACCTGGAACACGTCATCTCTCCCTGGAAACTCCTGCTCCCGGTGATCCTGTCCAAGCTCATCAACCTCCAGAGTCGGGATCGCGCACGCCACGACGTGAGCTCCCATTACGACCGTGGAAACCTCCTCTTCGAGAACATGCTCGACTCCCGCATGACCTACTCATGTGGCTACTGGAAGAGCTCAGACAGCCTCGACCAGGCCCAGGAGGCCAAGCTCGACCTGGTGTGCAAAAAGCTGAACCTGCGTCCTGGAATGCGGGTCCTGGACATTGGTTGCGGCTGGGGAAGCTTCCTCAAGTATGCGGCTGAAAAATATGGGGTGTCCGGCGCTGGAGTCACGCTGTCCAGGGAGCAAGCAGCGCTTGGTACCGAGCTTTGTTCCGGCCTGCCCGTCGAGATTCGGCTTCAGGATTACCGCGATCTGGACTCGACCTACCAGGCCGTCGTTTCCATCGGCATGTTCGAACATGTCGGTCCAGCCAACCACCGCACGTTTATGGAAACGGTCGACCGAGTGCTGGAAGGCGATGGACTCTTTCTCCTGCACACCATCGGCTCCAACGACCCCAAGTTCAGCACGGACCCCTGGACGGAGCGTCACATTTTCCCCGGCAGCTACCTACCGACGGTGGGACAGATCGCCAAGGCGGCCCACGGATTGTTCGTGATGGAGGACTGGCACAATTTCGGTGACGACTACGCCAGGACGCTGCGAGCGTGGTGTCGGAATTTCAAGGCCAGCTGGGATCCGACACTGTCACGGCACTACGACCAGCGATTCTACCGCATGTGGACCTACATGCTTCAGACCTACGCAGGGTCGTTCCAGGTGCGGCGCAATCAGCTGTGGCAGATTGTCTACTCGAAGACCGGGGTCCCTGGCGGGTATGCTTCGATTCGGTGAGCAGGAACTGCCTGGGTTAACTTCCCAGCGCCTTGTGCCAAACATTCATACTCTCAATCTGACCACTGATGTTGGTGTTGTTCACCAACGTGCCGCCATGATCGTAGCTCAACTTGGCAAAGGTGATGTTCATGCCGGCGGACAGGGCGCGGGCGATGGTGTAGGCGGTTCGAAACCCCAGGCGCTTCATGTCGCGCTCCATGTGGATCAACAGGACCAGGGCGTATCCGTTTCCCAGAGCATCGGGCAAGGTGGCGAAGTCCGTCATCTCGACATTGAGCGCCACGGGGTCCATTTCGGCGGAGGCCAACGCCACGATCCTGTCGCCATCTCGGATACCGTAGTAGGCAATGTTCTCGGCCATGGTCTGGCGAAGATACTCGGGATCGTGAATGGGGAACGGATAGGTCGGAAAAACCTCGGCATACACTCGACTCATCTCCTCCGCATCATCGGGACCGAGGAGAGAGATGTTCGGAACCGGCGATACCGCGGCAGGAATTCCAGCACCGCGCTTCTGATTCGCCAGTTCGAGATTGTGCGAGATCTGGTCACCGTGATGCATGGCACTGCGCTCGGTGGTCAAGAACCGCGAGACGAAGGCGCCTTCCTTCCCAGCACCAAAAAGATCGGGGACCAGGGCCTCGGTGACGTACTCGTGCTTCTTGAAGTGATCCAGATGCCGCGCCGGCACCTTGGCGAAGATCTTCGAGTAACCCCGATCACGCCCCAGCTTGTCGAGGTCGTCGAGGATCAGCGGCACATCTTCTTCGTGCAGCTTCATGAGGTAGATGCGATCACTGTGTGGGCCATGCTGGATCAGAGAATGTCGTAGCGTTTCAATGCGGTCCGTCACGGGTCAGCTCTCCATTTCCGTGGTCCGACGGCGATCGGGAAGAAGCAATGAAAGACCGATGAAGACGACGGCTGAGACGACCAGTCCGTACAACGTGGGCGTGATGCCGGTGGCCGCGAATCGGCTCGGCAGATGGATGACGCCCGTTTCCAGCAGCAAGGTGACCGTTCCTCCAGCCAGCATGCCGAAGAGCGCGCCGGCAGAACTGCTTCGACGCCAGAAGTAGGCGCCCAGGGTGGGAACGAACAGCCCCGACACCATGAACGAGTAGGCGAAGAGGATGGCCTCGAGCACCTTCTCGAAACGCGTGGCGATGACGATGGCCACCAGGCCCACGATGGCCGTGACGATGTGGGACATTCGCATCAGTGCCTTGGGGCTCAGGCCGCGCCAGACATACCTGGTCAGGATATCATTCACGAAGTTGCCGCTGGCCGCCATCAGGCAACTGTCGGCGGTGGACATGATGGCCGAGAAGTAGGCGGCGATCAGCAGACCCGTCACGCCGATGGGCAGCGCGGTCTTGATCAGCAGCGGCAACCCCATCTCCGATTCGACATCGGGAAACATGACCTTGGCGCACATGCCCAGGAAGACGCCCATGAAAGCCATGATGGGATACTCCAGGAGACCGGCCATGTACCAGGCCCGCTTGGCATCCCGGGTCGTGGCGCAGGCGAATGCCCGCTGGTAGAGCGTCATGGCGATGAGCCAGATGGGGACGATCGTCACCATCCAGTTCAGGAACGTGATCGGTTCGATGTTCCACAACGAGAAGTACTCGGGCGGCAGCGCGGCGCGCAGGCCGGCGATGCCTCCCAGTTCGCCCCACAGTGCCATGGGAATGGTGACGACGATCAATCCCACCAGCAGGATCAGCCACTGGATCGTGTCGGTGTAGATGACGGCTTTCAGGCCGCCGATCACCGTGTAAACGATGGTCACGACGCCGATGACCAGGAGGCTGAACTCCAGGGGTGACATTCCCTGCGGCGATTGAGTGATGAGCGTCGCCGAGGCGAGCTTGGCCCCAGCCAGAATCTGTCCCCCGGTGAAGCCGAGATACCCGATGCCCGAGATGAGCGCCGCCAGTAGGGCGACCTTGTCTCCATAGCGATGCCGAAGAAAATCAGGGTAAGTGAACAGTCGGTGCTCGGCGTCGAGAGCCTTCAATCGAGGAATGACCAGCACGGCAGACAACCAGGCGCCCACCAGCCCGGTGAACAGAAGCCAAGAACCGGCGAGCCCCATGGTGAAACCCAGCCCGCCCAGTCCGATGCTGAAACCGCCGCCGACGTCGGTGGCGACAATCGAAAGACCCACGTGATGGGAGCCCATGGATCGTCCCCCGACGTAGTAGTCGTCGAGATCCCGGTTCCGGCGATAGTGATAGATTCCGACGCCCAGGAT